>Ga0208876_1000008_pt1:0-17500 | contig 150499 bp, 138 predicted proteins | sample CryBogCBH03Jun09_FD_184614 | JGI IMG/M metagenome (GOLD analysis project Ga0208876, IMG submission 184614) | Freshwater microbial communities from Crystal Bog, Wisconsin, USA - CBH03Jun09 (SPAdes) | ecosystem: Environmental > Aquatic > Freshwater > Lake | place: Crystal Bog, Wisconsin... | reverse complement strand
GTTTTCCTAGTTTACCCAATTGGACAAGGCAGCTTCTCTGATGGTATGCCTCTAGGTATCTCCGGTACATTCAACTTTATGCTTGTGTTCCAAGCTGAGCACAACATTCTTATGCACCCATTCCACCAACTTGGTGTTGCAGGTGTATTCGGTGGTTCTCTATTCTCTGCTATGCACGGTTCTCTAGTTACATCTAGTTTAATTCGTGAAACTACTGAGAACGAATCTGCTAACTACGGTTACAAATTCGGTCAAGAAGAAGAAACTTACAACATCGTAGCTGCTCACGGTTACTTTGGTCGTTTGATTTTCCAATATGCTAGCTTCAACAACTCTCGTGCACTTCATTTCTTCTTAGGAATGTGGCCTGTTGTAGGTATTTGGTTTACAGCTTTAGGTGTTATGACAATGGCGTTTAACCTTAACGGTTTCAACTTCAACCAATCTGTGGTTGATAGCCAAGGTCGTGTAATTAACACTTGGGCAGACATCCTTAACCGTGCTAACCTAGGTATGGAAGTTATGCATGAACGTAACGCTCACAACTTCCCTCTAGACCTTGCTGCTGGTGAATCTCTACCTGTAGCTCTTACAGCTCCAGCTGTTGTTGGCTAAGATGTAGTTCCTATAAAAAAAACCCTGACATTGTCAGGGTTTTTCTTTTTTTATAAAAATTAAGAACTTCCCGAAATAAATTAGTTAATTTGCTATAATTTGTTTTTACTAACAACGTAAGTGTCTAATGCATAAACTTCAAAATCTTTTCACTAAAATTTTCATAAATTTTATCGCTATTCTACTGGGGTTCTTTGTAGCAATTAATCTTTCTACTATTTTAGGACAAACAGGTGATTGGGGAGTGCTGTCTTCAGGTTTGCTTGTAGCTTCAATTGAAACAGTTAGTAAGATTGCGTACAGGACTAAAAAAAACTTATCTTATTAAGAAAATCTAAATTTATCAACCAGTTAATCATCGGGATTAATATTCTTAATAATCTGAAAATAGGAATTCTTTATGGGTTTTTTGTGGAATCGTTTAAATTGGGAAGCTAATAAATATTACAGATTGTTAAATATAGAGTCTTTTTCGTCAGTTTAGTCTATATTATTTAAGATAGAAACTATCAATATATAACTGATTAATTTTATTAACAGTTAAAACAGTTTAAATTTTATAAATACGGAGAAATACCATGGCTCTTGATGCATTTTCTAAAGTAGTTACAAACGCAGACGCAAAAGCAGCTTACGTAGGTGGTGCTGACTTACAAGCTCTTAAAAAATTTATCTCTGAAGGTAACAAACGTTTAGACGCTGTTAACTCTATCGTTTCTAACGCTAGCTGTATCGTATCTGATGCTGTATCTGGTATGATTTGTGAAAATCCAAGCCTAATCTCCCCTAGCGGCAACTGCTACACAAACCGTCGTATGGCTGCATGTCTACGTGACGGCGAAATCATCCTTCGTTACGTTTCTTACGCTCTACTATCCGGTGATTCTTCTGTTTTAGAAGATCGTTGCCTTAACGGTTTAAAAGAAACTTATTCTTCTCTAGGTGTTCCAGCTAACTCCAACGCAAGAGCTGTTAGCATTATGAAAGCATGTGCAGTTGCTTTTGTTAACAACACAGCTTCTCAACGCAAACTTTCTACACCTCAAGGTGATTGCTCTGCTTTAGCTAGTGAAGTTGCTGGTTACTTCGACAAAGTTAGCGCAGCTATTGGCTAATTTTTTTAAATAGGAGATGCTACCTTATTATATAAGGTGGCATTTTCTATTATGTGACTTGTCTTAAATACATATTTTTTTTTATAAGACTTTTCTTTTTTACAAAGGTACAATATTTTAACTCTTTAAAGAATCTCTATGGATCTTCTAATTAAATTTATAAAAAATTCTCTAGATAATTTAATATTTTTAAATTTATTTATTAGTGTATTAAGTTATTGGATTAGTATCGCATTCCCAAATTTTAAATTTGGGAACAAGGTTGGATTTCTTAATGTACTTAGTTCAAATATTTTTATTACTATCAGCCTACTTTGGAGATGGATTGAAAATGGGTATTTCCCGTTGAGTAATTTGTATGAATCCTTACTATTTTTTACTTGGGGAATCACATTCATAATATTGGTGGTAGAAACCACTACATCTTTAAAATTAGTGGGTGCTGTAGTAACTCCTCTAGCTATGTTTATTATTGGATTCGCTACACTATCTCTTCCGGATGGAATGCAAAAAGCGGCACCGTTAGTCCCAGCGCTAAAATCAAACTGGCTAATGATGCATGTAAGTATTATGATGTTTAGCTATTCTACTTTAATAATCGGATCTTTATTATCAATAGTGTTCTTAGTATTGACAAAAGACAAAGAAGTAGTCTTAAAAGGAAGTTCTCTTGGTGGTAATATATCCTCTATTCAGGGTACAAATACGCTTTCAAAAGTACAATATGATATAGGAGATGGAATTCTAGAAAAAAAACTAAGTCTTCTAGAAACTTTAGATAATCTAAGTTATAGAATAATTGGTCTTGGATTTCCTTTATTAACTATAGGGATTATTGCAGGTGCTGTTTGGGCTAATGAAGCTTGGGGATCATACTGGAGTTGGGATCCAAAAGAAACTTGGGCTCTCATAACCTGGCTTGTATTTGCAGCATATTTACATACTAGGATTACAAAATCTTGGCAAGGCAAAGGACCAGCAATTCTAGCTTCTTTAGGCTTTATCGTAGTATGGGTTTGTTATTTAGGGGTAAACTTTTTAGGAAAAGGTTTACATAGCTATGGATGGATTATGTAGCTTATGAATGTAAAATAAAAGATACATAGAAGTAAATTAGTTGTCTTGATTGGGTTGCATCAAAGTGAAAAGTACTTTACAATAGTTTTATTATAATGTAATAAATTAACTTCCTCTGACTACTACAGACAGAATATGAACACAGAGTTATTGATATCCGTAGTTCCCCAAACAGCTGTATGGTCTGCTAAAACAGCATCCATAATGATTAGTTCAAATATATTCTGCATAGTTGCAGGTAGATATGTAATTCAAGTTAAAGGAATAGGAGCTTCTCTTCCATTGACAGGATCGTTTGCTAATTTTACTTTGCCTGAGTTGCTAGCAAGTACAAGTCTTGGTCATATTGTAGGAAGTGGCGCCATTTTAGGTTTTGCATACTTAGGTCTACTAAGTTAAAAAGATTATTAGAAAAACTGAGTGTAAACATTAGTTTTTCTAATAATCTTTCTTTTTATTTAATCTAGGTTTAATAAGCTAGTCCTAAACTTCTAGTAGTTTCTCCACCCAAATAAACTCGTACTGACAAGAAATCTGTTGGGCAAGCAGTCTCACATCTTTTGCATCCTATACAATCTTCAGTTCTTGGAGCGGAAGCTATTTGACCTGCTTTACATCCATCCCACGAAACCATTTCTAAAACGTCACAAGGACAAGCTCTTACACATTGTGTACAACCAATACAAGTGTCATAAATTTTAACGCTATGTGACATACTAAATTTAAGTGATTTTATTGTTTGTTATATTATATTTTTGAACTAGTCGCAGAATTTCAAATTTATGAAAGTTGATACTATTATATTAGAGAATAGAAAAAAATCTAAATTAAATAAAAAAATTCACAATTAGAATATAAGTTTTAGAATGATAAAGAGAATTAGGTATAGATTCTACTAGATTTATATAACTATGAAAAAAAAATCACAGCCTGTTCCATCTTTGGAAGTTCTTTATAAAACTGAAGAATTATTAGATGCAGCATCCAACAGATATCGAATTACAGTCCAAGTCGCAAATAAAGCAAAACGGCAGAGATATGAAGATATAAACCTCGTAGATGATTTTAAATTTAAACCTGTTATCAGAGCTATTCTTGAAATTGCTGAGGAAATTAGTAGACCAGAGATTTTGAATGAATAATAAAATTAAAAAAAATAAAAAGCATATTTATGTTTCAGACACTTTTTGGCGATCCAACTGAAAGGAAAATTCAAGAGTATTCACAACTTGTTAATAAAATAAATAAATTGGAAGAGAAGATAAAGACTTTAAGCGATACCGAACTACAAAATCAAACAAATTTCTTTATTCAACGACTAACAAATGGGGATTCATTAGATAGCTTAGTTGTTGAATCGTTCGCTGTAGTTAGGGAAGCTTCAAGAAGAGTTCTTGGATTAAGGCATTTTGATGTGCAGTTAATTGGTGGTTTTATACTTCACGAAGGAAAAATTGCAGAAATGAGAACTGGTGAAGGAAAAACTTTAGTGGCTGTTCTGCCATCTTACGTTAATGCCCTAACAGGAAATGGAGTCCATGTGGTAACAGTCAATGACTATTTGGCTTCAAGAGATGCAGAATATGTTGGACAAGTTCATAAATTTCTTGGATTGAGCGTTGGGTTAATACAACAGACAATGTCACAAACTGATCGTAGAATAAATTACTCAAAAGATATTACTTATACAACCAATAGTGAACTTGGATTTGATTATTTACGAGATAACATGGCCACCCAACTTCAAGATATTGTACAAAGGCCTTTCTATTTTTCAATTCTAGACGAGGTAGATTCTATACTTATAGACGAAGCAAGAACCCCTTTAATAATTTCAGGAGCTGGAGAAACACCAAATGTAAAATATACAAAAGCTAACTTAGTTAGCCAATCACTGATAAAAGATAAACACTACGAAGTTGATGAAAAAGCCAAAAACATAATTCTAACGGAAGAAGGAGTTATTGAGTCTGAGCTTCAATTAAATGTAAAAGATTTGTATAACGTTCAAGATCCTTGGGCACCATATATATTTAATGCTATTAAAGCAAAAGAGTTATTTATAAAAAATGTTCATTATATTGTCAAAGAAGAAGAGGTATTAATTGTTGATGAATTCACTGGAAGAATAATGATAGGCAGACGATGGAGTGATGGTTTACACCAAGCCATTGAAGCTAAAGAAAATACTACTATTCAGAATGAAACTCAAACTTTAGCATCTATAACTTATCAAAATTTCTTTCTATTGTATCCAAAATTGTCGGGTATGACGGGAACTGCTAAGACTGAAGAATCTGAATTGGACAGAATTTACGGTTTAGAAGTGGCCTGTGTACCCACTCATAAGAAAATGATAAGAAAAGATTTTTCCGATCTTGTTTATAAAACTCAGTATATTAAATGGAAATCGATTGCTGATGAATGTCTAGATGTACACACGTTAGGTCGTCCAATATTGATAGGAACTACAAGTGTAGAAAAATCAGAATTGCTATCATCATTATTAGAAGAGTATGGAATTTCTCATAATTTACTGAATGCTAAACCCGAAAATTTAAAGCGAGAAGCCGAAATAATTGCGCAAGCTGGACGTAAGGGTGCAGTTACGATTGCCACAAATATGGCTGGAAGAGGAACTGATATACTACTTGGCGGTAATTCAAGTTACATGTCAAAGTCGACATTAAAAATATTTTTAGATTCACTTTTTCTTGGAAAAGAGTTACCAGATCACTTAGATTCCGAGTTAAGTAATTTATATAAGTTTTTATCGCTCAAGGTAAAAATAAGTGATATTACAGAAAATGAACTCAACTCATACCTTTCAATTGCTTGTGAAAAGACTTTTACAGACGATTCTCTAGTCATAACTCTTAGAGCAATTTATCAAATACTTATGGAAGCATATAATAAGAAAATTATTGCAGAACGAGAAGAGGTAATAGTGTTAGGTGGATTGCATGTTATCGGAACTGAACGGCATGAATCTAGACGAATAGATAATCAGCTTAGAGGTAGGTCTGGTAGACAAGGTGATCCAGGTTCGTCACGGTTCTTTTTAAGTCTAGAAGATAATTTATTACGTATTTTTGGTGGAGATAGAATAGGAAAATTGATGGACTCCTTAAGAGTCGATGATGATGTACCGATAGAATCCATGTTCTTAAATAATAGTCTTGAATCTGCTCAAAAAAAAGTTGAAGCTTATTACTACGATGCTAGAAAACAACTCTTTGAGTATGATGAAGTTTTAAACTACCAAAGACAAGCTATTTATTCTGAACGCAGACGAATTCTAGAATCGGATAATTTGAGAAATTGGATTCTTCAATATGCTGAAACGACTATAACAGACTATTTTTCTAATTATATAGAAAAAGGTAGTTTTACTCCCGAAGAACAAGATAAACTCTTAAGCAAAGTAGAGAGTTTATTAGGACTACCTTACGAAATTGATAGAATATCATTTGCTAAATATCCAGAAATAGAAATGAAAAATTTTCTGATAAGACAAACTAGAATTGCTTATGATCTAAAAGAAAGTCAAATCGACCTCATAGAAAATGGTTTGATGCGAGAGCTTGAAAGATCATTTTTATTACAAAAAATAGATTCGGCTTGGAAAGAACACTTACAACAGATAAATACTTTAAGAGAAAATATAGGGTGGAGGGGATATGGTCAGAAAGATCCACTAATTGAATATAAAAACGAAGCTTATAATCTTTTTTTAAGCATGACAACTAACATTCGGCATTCTGTTGTTTATCTTATCTTTAGATCTCAACCTATTCTTAAAGTTTAATTTTGTTAAATCTTTTAATTAATTTGACATTATCCTTTTAATAAAAGATTATAAATAATGTCGATTATACCAAGAACATTATTATGACAAAAAGAACATTACGGGGAACAAAATTAAAAAGAGCAAGAACATCTGGATTCAGAGCTAGAATAAAAACAAGCTCTGGTAGACGAGTTTTAAAAGCTAGACGAGCTAGGGGGAGACACTCACTAGCAATTAGTTAATTAAATCATTCTGTTTCTCTAATAAATTCAACTAACATTGCTATATTAGAGAGACAATATTTTATGAACTTATAGACAATTTGTGGAATTAAATTATCAGAAAGGCCATGAACTTTATTAAAGAGTTTAAATTATTATTAAAGGCGAGATATCCTTTTTTATATATTCCTACCAGTGAAGAAGAAAGAATTGAATATACTATAAAATCTGCTATAAAGGATCTTAGTTCTAGCCGAGGAGTTTACACATGGGATTTTATCGATGGTTACACAGGTAACCCAAATGACAATGGTTTTGGAGCTAGAAATCCACTACAAGCCTTAGAACTTGTGGAGAAATTAACATCAGAGACTCCAGCAATTTTTTTACTGAAAGATTTTCATCTATTTTTAAACGATATTTCTGTTTCTAGAAAAGTAAAAAATTTATCTAGAATGATGAGAAATAGTAACAAAACTATTGTTATAATTGCACCTGAAATTCTTATACCCGAATCACTTAGAGATTTAATAACAATTTTAGAGTTCAAATTACCAGAACCCTTAGAAATAAGACGAGAGTTACTAAGAGTTCAAGAATCATTGGGGCATTTTTTACCAGATAATTCAATTGATATTATGGTTCGTTCTTGTCAGGGGTTATCACTCGAACGAATTAGGAAAGTATTGTCCAAAATAATTGCAACATACAAAGAAATTAATATAGAAAGCTTAGATATAATTTCTACAGAAAAAAAACAAATTATTAGCCAAACAAAAATCTTAGAGTTCTGTACAGTTACAGAAAAAATGTCAGATATTGGGGGGCTTGAGAACCTTAAAAAATGGTTGCAGAGACGTGTAGGAGCATTATCTAAAAGAGCAGAAAGTTATGGTCTACCTTCGCCAAGAGGGCTTTTCTTAGTAGGAGTACAAGGTACGGGTAAATCTTTAACCGCAAAAGCAATAGCTAATGAATGGGGTTTACCTCTACTAAGATTAGATGTTGGTAAATTATTTGGTGGAATAATAGGTGAGTCTGAGTCTAAAATGAGACAAATGATTCAGCTTTCTGAAGCTATATCCCCTTGTATCTTATGGATTGATGAAATTGATAAAGCTTTTGCAGGAACTGAGTCTAGAGGAGATAGTGGTACAACAAATAGGGTGCTTGCAACATTCATAACTTGGCTATCTGAGAAAAAATCCTCTGTATTTGTAGTAGCTACGGCAAATGATATAAATTCTCTACCATCTGAGATTATACGAAAAGGTAGGTTCGATGAAATATTTTTTATTGGTTTGCCATCTTTTAAAGAGAAAAAATTAATTTTTAAAGTTCATTTAACCAAGTTAAGACCTAAATCTTGGCAGACGTATGATTTAGGGTTACTAAGTGAAATGGCAAAAAAATTTTCTGGTGCCGAAGTTGAAGAAGTCATAATTGAAGCTATGCGAACTGCTTTTAGTGAAAATAGAGAGTTCACAGTAAATGACATTCTAGAATCTATAAACCAATTTGTACCTCTTGCGCATACAAATCAAGAAAAAATTAATTATTTACAAGAATGGGCAACCGCAGGTAAGGCACGTTTAGCATCAGCTGAAGAGTAAAGTTCCGCTATGACAATTCTAATTGTGAATAAATAAAGTTTTCATGTGATATGATATATATTATTATTCTTAATGATAAGTATTTACGATACATAACCTATGTATTATTTATGTCACATTTTAGTAAAATAAAAACAAGTTTAAAAGATTTAAACCTTTTACAAAAATCTCTATCTGATTTAGGAGTTTTTTGTGATGAGAACATAAATACTCTAAATGGTTATAAATCCCAAAAATGTTTTGCAAACTTAGTCATTAAACAAAATAATAATTATGACATTGGGTTTACGTGGAATGGTAGTGAGTACCAATTAGTGGCTGATTTACAATTCTGGCAACAACCCTGGTCTGTGGATTTATTCTTAGATAAAGTAACACAACGTTATGCATATAATTCTATTCTTAAAGCAACTCAGCTTCAAGGATTCCAAACCGTTGAAGAAGTAACCCAAGAGAACGGTAGCATAAAAATGATTTTACAACGATGGAAATAAATAAAAGAAATTTGTAATGCGGACGGAGAGACTCGAACTCTCACAAGATGACTTACTAGAACCTAAATCTAGCGCGTCTACCAATTCCGCCACGTCCGCTTATAAATCCATAAAAATAGCATAGCAGAAGTATATAAAAAAGAAAACATGTTTTTAACATACTTCTGCTTTCGAGTTTCATAAAAAAAAATTTATGTAGTATAAGTAATACAAATTATGTTATAATTTTTTTGAAACATACAGTTATAGATTTAAAAATTCTTTCCTCAGTAGCTCAGTGGTAGAGCGATCGACTGTTAATCGATTGGTCGTAGGTTCAAGTCCTACCTGGGGAGCGTATAATATTTATGAAAGAAATAGAAAGTATTTAAGATATTAAAATAAAACGTAAAATAAAAATGATTCAATTCAAAAGATTTTTGTGGAATTTCGTTTATTCACTCGGTAATTTAAAATTAGCCATAGCTCTTTTATTAGCGATAGCTGCTGTTAGTTCATTAGGTACCGTTATTGAACAAAATAAGACAGTTTCATTTTACGAAATAAACTACCCTTCATCAAATCCTATTGCTGGCTTTATAAGTTCAGATTTGATTCTTTTCTTAGGATTAGACCATATTTACACTGTGTATTGGTTCATACTGCTTCTAGTGATATTTGGATTAAGTTTGGCATCCTGCACCTTGTCTCGTCAAATACCTTCATTAAAGCTTGCAAGAATATGGAAGTTTTTCAAAACTAAAAGAAAATCAGCCCAAACAGGAATTTCTTTTACAGTTAACAATATTAGTGTAAATCAGTTCGCATATGCATTAAGAGAAAGACATTACAATGTAATTCAGCAAGGTCCTTATATTTATGCTTATAAAGGATTAATTGGAAAAATAGGCCCAATTTTAGTTCATATAAGCATAATTTTGATATTAATAGGATCAGTATTAGGAGTCCTTACAGGATTTATGGTTCAGGAATTAGTTCCGAAAGGTGAAATTTTTCATTTACAAAATATTATTGCATCTGGTCCTCTAAGTTATGTTCGACAAGACTTTGAAGGGTATATCCACGATTTCAGTATTGCATATAATGATCAAGGAGTTGTTGATCAGTTTTATTCTGACATATACCTTTTAGATTCCAACCTAAATGCTAAATCTAAAAAAACAATCTTTGTCAATGAGCCTCTTAGAAATGAAGGTATCACATTCTATCAAACAGATTGGAGTGTTATAAAATTAAAAGTCAAAATAAACGATAAAAATGTATTTGATATACCACTACAAGAGATAAATACTGCTACCAACTCAAGATTTTGGATAGGATCTGTAGATTTCGGAATTGAAAAGAATAAATTACTTATAGTACTACAAGATCTAACAGGAAAATATTTGATTTATGATCTTGATAAAAAGCTTCTTGGAGAAAGTGAGGTAGGGCATAAAATATTTGTTAAAGGAAATAATTTTCGAATAGAATCTATTACTCCTTCTAGTGGTATACAAATAAAGTCTGATCCTGGAATCCCATTAGTTTACGGTGGATTTTTCTTCTTAATTTTTAGTACTCTTTTTAGTTATAAATCGTACTTTCAAATATGGGCAATGAAAAAAAACGACGATATGTATTTCTATGGGGACACGAACCGAGCTATTTACTTTTTTGAAAAAAATATTTTAGAAGTAATAGATGTATTGCAAAGTGAAAAAATAAGTATTAAAAAAATCTCAACCCATAGTAATTTTAGATAAATTTTAATCTTTGCTTATCAGTAATTTTTATCATTAATTTTATTTAGTAGACTTATGTATGTGAGATGTAATTTTATATGAAATAAATAAATCATGACTCGTGTTATTGTAATTACTTCTGGTAAAGGAGGGGTAGGTAAAACTACTACGACTGCGAATTTAGGCATGTCGCTAGCTCAATTAGGATATCAGACTGCTCTCATTGACGCAGATATAGGATTAAGAAATTTAGATTTGTTACTAGGACTAGAAAATAGAGTTATTTATACTGCTTTAGAAGTAATATCTGGAGAATGTAGATTAGATCAAGCACTGATTCGGGACAAACGACAACCAGGACTTTTACTCTTACCGGCAGCTCAGAATAGAAACAAGGACTCTATCAATAGTGAACAAATGAAATATTTAATTTCATTAATGGAAAAACAATATGACTATATATTGATAGATTGCCCAGCAGGTATAGAAACTGGTTTTCACAATGCTATAGGACCAGCCCGTGAAGCTATAGTGGTTACTACTCCAGAAATTGCTGCAGTTAGAGATGCCGACAGAGTTATTGGTTTGCTTGAAGCAAACGGAATTCAAAAAATTAATTTACTAGTAAATAGACTTAGACCTGAAATGGTTAAATCGAATGATATGATGTCAGTCGCGGATGTTAGAGAAATATTAGCTATACCGCTAATTGGAGTTATTCCAGAAGATGAATGTGTAATCATCTCGACTAATCGGGGAGAGCCTCTCGTATTAGAAAAAAAACTTTCTTTACCCGGAATAGCTTTTGAAAATACAGCGTATCGACTTGATGGTCAGGATGTAGATTTTATTGATTTTGAGTCCTATTCTAAAGGTCCATTAAAACGTTTACGGAATTTCTTTTTGGGATCTTCCGTAAACTAATATACAGCGTAAGCTATCAATTTATATGATTACAGAATTTTTTGAGCGTTTATTTGTTGCCAATAATCGGGGCAGCCGCGACGACGTAAAAAGACGTCTTAAGCTAGTTCTTGCTCACGATAGATCAACGCTTAATGCGTCAACCTTAGAAAAAATGAGAAAGGAAATTCTTATAGTTGTGTCTAAATATGTAGAACTAGATACCGATAGTTTAGAATTCTCAATACGAACTGATAGTCGAATGACGGCGCTCATTGCCAATTTACCAATCCGTAGGATACTGCAAATAGAAGATAATTTATAAATTTAAAAATGCGGAATAACTTTACAGTTAATTCCGCATTTTATTAAGATTCTAAAGAATACGAGTTCCAAGCCAATTGTTGCAGACTTGAGTTTCGTCTTAGTGGTCGAGTCACAAGTTCTAAAACATCTCTAGAATTTGTAAATCCATGTATTTGTGCAAATGTGAACTCAACAGACCATTTTGTATTTATGCCTCTAGCCTCTAAAGGATTAGCATGTGCCATACCGGTAATTACTAAATCTGGTTGTAGTTTACGAATCCTTTCTAATTGTTTATAGTTATCCGGCTTTTCAACAATTAGAGGTATTTTGACTCCCATTTCTTGACAAGTTTTTTCAAGTAGCATAAGTTCACTAGCCTGATATCTTTTATCCATATAGGGTATACCTATTTCGTAAACTTTCATACCACAACGAATTAAAAATCTAGCGAGCGAAATTTCAAGCAAATTATCACCCATAAAGAAAACAGATTTGTTCACTACCAGTTCTAGATATTCTTCTAAAGAAGCCCAGACTCTTTTTTCTCTTTCTGCTAGACCTGTAGGTGCAACTCCAAATACAGAACAAATTTTTTCTATCCAGGCTCTGGTTCCATCGGGTCCTATAGGAAATGGAGCTCCGATTAGTTTTGTCTTACGTCTACGCATCAAAGTTGTAGCAGTTCTACTTAAATAAGGATTTACACCACACACATAATATCCTTCATCGATTACTGGAAGCTCAGTGTATCGTTTTGAAGGTAGCCAGCCAGACACTTTAATTCCTTGCTGTTTTAATTCTAAAGTAAGTTGATTAGCCACAGAATCAGGAACTGAACCAAAAAGGATTAAAGGAGAATGAGTAGATTCTAAATTTGCAAAAGAAGTAGTAAGCTTCGGAATTTTCACAGAAGTTTCAGGACATCTTTGTGCCATTGCCGCAAGAACTGTATCTTCACCTTGTGTAAAAGCATAATCTAATCCATTTGCTCTAGCCACAACAATAGGTGTACCTATTTCATTTTCTAATTTAGGAGCTATACCTTCAAGATCCATCTTTATGATCTCAGTTGTACATGTTCCAATCCAAAAAATTACACTCGGATTTCGATCTTTTTTTATCTGTAGGCAAAGTCTTTTCAATTCTTCATAATCACTCAACTTAGCTGAGATATCTCCTTCTTCTAATTCAGCCATAGCATACCTTGGTTCTGAGAATATCATTACCCCCATAGCATTTTGTAGAAAATAGCCACACGTTTTAGTTCCTATAACTAAAAAGAAACTATCTTCTATTTTTTGATATAACCAAGCTACACAACTTATGGGACAAAATGTATGGTAATTTCCAGTTTCACACTCAAAACTTAACGAATTTTCTGAAGATTCGGCAGCTAGTTTTACATCCATAATTTAAATTCTTAAGTTTAAACAATCATTAAATCTAATGATTGATCATTTGACATGGAATCATTATTAGATTTATCCTCCGGAGTTAGATAAAAATCTGATAACAGACTAAAAAGCTCTCTATCAGCAGCCTCATTAGGTACAACTCCTTCAGGTCTAGCAATAATTTGATCGGCTATGTTTAAGTAATAATCACATACATAATTTAATGAAGAGTCTATCTCTGACATTTCAAAGAGAGTTTTACCTTTAACTCTCGAAATTCTAATATCTTCTATGAGAGGTAGTACTTCCAGAATGGGCATTGGTACTGCATCAACATATTTTTCGATAAGGTCTCTTTTTGCTGTTCGATTTCCGATCAAACCGGCTAATCTTAAAGAGTGTGTTCTAGATTTCTCTCTTACAGAGGCAGAAATCCTATTTGCAGCAAACAAGGAATCGAACCCATTGTCAGTTACAATTAAACAATAGTCTGCATAGTTCAATGGAGCAGCAAATCCACCACAAACAACATCCCCTAAAACATCAAACAAAATTACGTCATATTCATCAAACGCATTCAGTTCTTTTAATAATTTTACCGTCTCTCCAACAACATAGCCCCCACATCCAGCACCAGCTGGTGGGCCTCCAGCTTCAACGCAATCTACTCCTGCATAACCTTTATAAATTACATCTTCGGGCCAAACATCTTCGTAATGATAATCTTTTGCTTGTAATGTATCAATAATCGTTGGAATTAAAAACCCAGTTAAAGTAAATGTACTATCATGCTTTGGGTCACAGCCAATTTGTAAAACTTTTTTTCCTCTCTTTGCTAATGCAACTGAAATATTGCAACTAGTTGTAGACTTACCTATGCCTCCCTTTCCATAAACTGCAAGTTTCACTATAATCCCCCTAAGTGAAATAAATTATTCTAACTAACCTCTTTACCAGTTTAATATAAATAACAAGTTAAATTAAATTTAGTTACAAGTTTTTAAGTAATAAGATGTATAGAGTTATACATCTTATTCTTTACGTATTATTCGGATTGTCGCTCTCTGCGTTATTAGAAATAAAACTAGTAGATTTACCAGTCATTATAGATTTGGCTAAAGATAATGCTCGTTTAGCTTGTAGATTTGCTTTCGAAGTCCACTTAGCTAGTCGAGAATTTTTCTTAGACTTAGAGTGTCTTTTCTTTGGGACAGCCATTTGTATTAGTTGATATATATTATTTTATTTTAAAAGTTACATATATTAAAAATCTAATGCATTCATTATACAATCAAAATTGAAAACAAAAAATTCTAAAAAATAAAAGATCTGAAAAACATTAATGTCTATCGGATAAATTTATTTTTTAGAATGCTATTTATCTTATCGAGATCCTAAGCGGCTCAGTTGTCTTAAAGCAATTCTAGCGATGTTAAAAACTGCCCAAGATGCTGCTGCCAAAACTGGGAAAAGAACTATTAAAAGTCGCATGTCCATGACACAATCCTATTGTATTGGTATATCTTTCTTAAATATTATAGCTAATGAGATCTCTATGATGTATTTATAAAGCAGAATTATCTTATATAGATAAGAAATAAATTAGATATTAATAGAAAAGTAACAATATATTTCTTAATGTATAGAAAATCAGTACTTCAACTTAACAATAAATAAAGGCTCAAGCGTTTTTATAAACTAAATGCAATAAATGATAGATTTACCTTTTACATTGGATCAATTACGAATAATAAAAGCTATTGCTTCAGAAGGAAGTTTTAAAAAGGCGGCAGACAGTCTATACATTTCACAGCCAGCGGTAAGTTTACAAGTCCACAATCTAGAAAAACAACTTAATATTTTGATATTTGATAGAGGAAATAAAAAAGCTTCCTTTACTGAAGAAGGAGAAATGTTACTACGATATGGTAATAGAATTTTATCTTTATGTGATGAAACTTGTAGAGCTATAGATGACCTACATAATTTACAAGGTGGCACTCTAGTTGTGGGTGCTAGCCAGACAACCGGAACTTACCTTATGCCAAGGCTTATAGGCCTGTTTCGCCAAAAATACCCACAAGTAGCGGTACAATTACAAGTTCATTCAACACGTAGAATCGCTTGGAGTGTTGCAAATGGACACATAAACTTAGCCATTATAGGAGGTGAAGTTCCAATTGAACTTAAAAATATGTTACAAGTGACTTCTTATGCTGAAGATGAGTTGGCTCTCATATTGCCAAAATCCCATCCTTTTTCCATGTTAGCTACGATCCAAAAAGAAGATCTCTACCGACTAAGATTTATAGCTTTAGATAGACAATCCACCATAAGAAAAGTTATAGATAAAGTCTTAAATCAAAATGGTATAGATAGTACAAGGTTTAAGATTGAGATGGAATTAAATTCGGTTGAGGCTATAAAAAATGCCGTTCAGTCTGGTTTAGGGGCAGCATTTGTATCAGTATCTGCTATTGCTAAAGAACTTGAGTTAGGGGTCTTACAATGGGTAAAAATAGAAGACATCGTCATAAAAAGAACTCTATCTATTATAGTTAATCCTAAAAAATATAGGTCTAAAGCATCAGAAATTTTCAGCAAAGAAATTTTGACCCTGTTTGTATCTCCTTCTTTAGACGAGTAACATCCACATTTAAAAATGAACAATAAAGAATTAAATCAGATATTTTATAAAATACTTCTAAAACTGTATTCGAACACAAAAAATTTAACTACTATTAATATGCCTATCGATTTAGTGCGAGAAGAAATTTATCTTTTAGTTTTTATTTTAATTACACTCGAAGTCAAAGTAACGCTTACAAGCTTATCTAAGATTCATCTTGAAAAAATAAATTTTAACATTTTAGTAGAGAATGCTATTAGATTTATAGTTTTATCTTGTAAGCAGAAGACTCTTCTTATGTTAGATTTTGAAAAATCGAATAAATTAGAAATTTCAAATCACTGGATTTTACAAAAAATACAAACTGAGGAATATAATACTTTTATCACTATAATAGGCTTCATTACCTCTACACATGAATTAAAGTATAATTCTCTTAACTTAGTCACAAGCCTTATAGAAAGTTTGATTATAAAGCTTGTAAACTACATCATTTATGAATTATTTTCTAATGGAAGACTTTCTGAGAAAACTTATCTCAAGTCTTATACAATAGATTATTTACTGTTCTCATATAACCTTGATAATTTGAAAACCTATTCGTATTGGAAATATTGCCTTGAAAGCATATATGTAAATATAAAAATATTTTCTACAGATACTCGCCCTCTTTTAGTATGTACAAAAAATGGGTTAGAATTTAAAAGACTTTACAACAAAGAACTTCAAATAAATAGAAATTCGTCCAACCTACAAAAATTAATTTCTAGATACCTGGATTTTATAGAGTACATAAGAACTAAAAAATCTTAAGTTTTTATCTATTCAACAGGATAAACACTTAATTTTTTTTCTGATTTCCCAGAAATCTCAAATTTAACTTTCCCATCAATTAAAGAATAAATCGTATGATCACGTCCAATATCAACATTATTACCTAATTTAAATTTCGTACCTCTTTGTCTAACTAGAATACTTCCAGCTAAAACATATTCGCCCCCATATTTTTTAACTCCCAATCTTTGTGCATTAGAATCTCTACCATTTCGCGTACTACCGCTACCCTTTTTGTGTGCCATGTTATTTTAAAATATGTGATTAAATTATTGTAGATCCATTAGCAAAAATAGAATTTATCATAACTCTAGTTAAATTATCTCGGTGTCCTTGTTTTTTTCTAGTTTTCTTTTTAGGTCTCATCTTATAAACTGTAATTTTCTTACTTCTTATATGACCTAACACAGTAGCTTCGACGGATGTATTCTCAAGACATGGGTGACCTACACTAACATTGCCATTATTATTTATTAATAAAACTCTTACTAAAGCAATTTTATCACCTGGGTTTAAATCTATATAATTAAGATCATAAAACTTTCCGGGCTCAATCCAAAACTGTTTTCCACTTGCCTCTACAATTGCGTAATTCATTTTAAAATTTTAATCTAAGGTGATTATGTACACTACAAAACAATACAAAAATAAATTTTACCTTGGCATTGTGCTACCTTCCCATGGAGTATCCTCCAGAGTATTATCGCCGCTGTACCGTTTCACAACCGAGTTCGAGATGGATCGGAGTGGTTCCAATACGCTATAAACACCAAGGTTAAGAA
>Ga0208876_1000003_pt1 | contig 255701 bp, 255 predicted proteins | sample CryBogCBH03Jun09_FD_184614 | JGI IMG/M metagenome (GOLD analysis project Ga0208876, IMG submission 184614) | Freshwater microbial communities from Crystal Bog, Wisconsin, USA - CBH03Jun09 (SPAdes) | ecosystem: Environmental > Aquatic > Freshwater > Lake | place: Crystal Bog, Wisconsin, USA... | reverse complement strand
TATTGGATGCAAAGCACAAGGCGGCCGAGGTGCCGCTTAAAAACTGACCGGAAGAAAAACTTGCGGGGCGAGCGATACGCAACACGCCAATGCGTTAATTAAAAGAGAGCGGGTGAAGGGAATCGAATCTTTCAACTAAGCCAGTATTTATGAGGCTCTGAGGTCAGAGTTGACTTTTCCTGACAGATTCCTGACAAATCTTGAATGGAAAAGCAGGAAAGCGGTCCAGTTCGCACGGTTTCTCATAAAGGCAGTTCTGTTTTCATATACTACACGCCCTCCCGCAAGGAGGAAAAAACCTACGATTCTTACACGCTAATTTATACTCAGGCGGGGCAGAGGAAGCGCAAGGTCGTGGCTAAGCTCAAAAAAGCTCTGGAGACTGCAAAGGATATCGCCGAGCAGCTATCGGAGGGAACAGGGCACACATTGGCCCTTACGCCAGAGGAGGTGGCCGATTATACCGCCTCGCTTAAAATCCTTCGCAAGTATCCCCAAACCCCTTTGGCCAGCGTTTGCCAACAATATGCGGAGGCCATGGATCGGTTAGAGATTCACGGATCCACCATCATGGATGCTGTCCTAACCCATTTGGCACAGAAGAAGAAAACTGTCCCCCCTGAAATCAAGGTCTCTGTACTCTTGGAAGAATATCTGGCCACGAAGGAAAGGGAGCACCTGTCCACTTACTACCTCAAGGACCTACGACGGAAGCTCACCAGATTTGCCACATCGTTTCCATGCAGTATTTCCTCGATCAATTCAGGGGAGGTGAAAGCTTGGATAACCAACCAGGGTAAGGGGCGAAATGCCCAGAATCTCCATACCTCTGTCTCCAGTTTCTTTTCCTATGCCAGAGAGATGGGCCACCTTCCAGCGAACGAAAAGCACGCTGCCGAGATGGTGAGAAAGGTGAAAGCAAAACCCTCCCCCATTGGAATCTACTCCCCTGAGGAACTGATAAAGATTCTGGCCCATACGCCTGATGAGCTGACCCCCTCTATCACTATTGCTGCCTTTGCTGGCCTCAGAAGCGCCGAACTCTTCAGGTTGGACTGGTCGGAAATCAAGTTTGATCAGGGGCATATCGAGGTCACTGCCGAGAAAGCCAAGACAGCATCGCGACGGCTGGTTCCTATTCTCCCATGCCTCAGCCAATGGCTCTCAACCTGCAAAAAGACCTCGGGGAGAGTGACTCCCGAGCTGTCGAATCTCGATAACCTGACTAGAAAATATTCCACTATTTGTGGAAAGGCTGGTGTGGAATCCCATCGAAACGGATTTCGGCACAGCTTTGCCAGCTACCGTATGGCTGCCGAGAAATCAGCAGCACAGGTTGCCCTAGAGATGGGCAACTCTCCCGCAAAGTTGTTCTCCAATTATAGGGAACTAGTCACGGAGCCAAATGCTAAAGCCTGGTTCAACGTAACCCCTGCACTGGTCAAACGGGCCAAGAAAGGAAAGACCGCCAATAGCTAAAAAAAGGGGTAGCTGCACGTAGCCACCTCCTTTTTCCGCCCCTCCCCGAAGGGAAGGACTCGCAGCCCCTCCTTGGCAATGGAGGCCGGACTGCTTTCCCCAAGGCTACGGCCTGATGGTGCTGCCCTTGGCCGGATGCCGGCGGATCAACTCGCTGGCCTGATTCCTCAGGTTGTTTTCCAGCCACTCCAGAGTCTCCTCGCTCACACGGGATAGCCTGTGATGCGGTCGGATGACTCTGGCACGGTCGAGCAGGTAGCGCTTGAGGGCGGCACGGTTGAGCAAGCCCGCCATGGTCAGTTCCTTCCCAAAGCCCCGGTCTCGGCGTCGAAGAGCCCATAAAGGGCCTCGCCACGACGGAGTGCCGTGTGCGGGTTAACCTTCTTGTGGGCCTCCGTGAAAGCGTTGAAGAGAGACCAGGCTGTCCTGGGCTCGAACGCCTCATGGCTTGGCTCACGCCATTCCTGTAGCACCTCGGGCACCTGAGTGGTCGTGACCACCCCGGCATCCAAGGACCGGATCACGATGTCGTGGGCACGGGCATCGCCAACCTCCACCTGCTTGTAGTGCTCAATCCGCTGATCCAGCTGGATAAGCCTGTCTCCGAGCTGCCCCACCGCACGAGCGGTCAACTGGTGCAGATCCCGCATGGCCCACCGGGTGTGCTTGCGACTGATGACGATCCCCTCGGCTGATGAGAACGCCAAGTTGTCACAGACGAAGACCCTTGTGCCGGCAACCAGCCCGGCAGGGAAGCTCTTGTCGTGACTGTTCCGTATGCCCACCACCCAGGAGAAGTCCGTGATGGACCTCCCTGGAATGGTGATGTTGATGACTCCGAAGTAGCGGCTGCCGTCATGGGTGAGGCTGTGCGCTGATTCGGTGATGGTGAACCCGCAGCCCTCTAGCTGATCCTCGACTTCCGTGAGGACCGTGCTGTGGGGGATGGGATACCAGCTCTGGGTCCGATCCGGTGTGGGAACGGTCCAGAGATCCTGACGGCTGACGACCTCTGCCCCGCAGTGCAAAAGCATGCCGCGTGGAGGTTTGGGAGCCACTGGGGGCTCGTTCATGATGATGTTCATTGGTGTTTGGGTTGAAACGCAAAAGGGGCCGGCAGCCACTCGGCCACCAGCCCCCTTCACTTGGTTTGTTGTTAATCTCTCAGAGCGTCTTCCAAATCGTCATTGCAATTGGCACACCTCCAGATCGACTTGTGAAGATCATCCAGATTCTTCCTCACGATGTAGACGTACGCCCCATCGATGACTTCCTGACCCGTGGTGACCTCACCACACTCACTGCAAACGAACTCCATGCCGGCAGTGACACCCCTTGATGACAGAATGGCATTCATGCGGCTTGGAGCTCTTCGGCTCGTTTGTACTTCAACTGCTCGATCCGGCAGTCCTGCAGCTCCACGTCATCCCGGAGGCCGAGATACACGGGCTGGAAGAGTGCCTTGGATTCAGCGAAGGCATAGAGATACCTCACCTCCACGATGTCCCCGATTCCCGGGATCTCCTGATCCGCAGGGATTGTCACATTGCCGCAGGGAAGCACCAGGCTATCGCTGTCGATAACACCAATGCCCACCGAGCGTTTCCCATTCAGGGCCGTGACCACCACCGAAGCGGTTTCCACGAACTTGAACTTGAACTGTGCCCCACCGCTGTTGGGTCTGCCCGGGATGTACGGGGCCTGCATGTCCTTGAAGACAATGCCCTCGAGGTTGTCCTCTCGGGATAGCTCCATAAACCTGCGCTTTACCGCCTCACCTGTGTAGCTGGCCACAAGCCTGATCCATGGAACCTGTGCTCCGGCGATGAGGTTGAGCAACACTACCAGGCGCTCCCGAAGGGGATGCCTGCGGTAGCTGCCATCGAGTTCCAGGAGATCGAAGGCGTGGTAGACCTGCCCGACGAGTTCACCATCCAAGAGCCAATCCCCGTGAAGGACTTGGGCGTCCAGAACGATGTTCTCGGGTAGACCGCACTCAATCCCCCTGCGGTTGATACCCGTGACTTTGCCGTTCTCCTTGCGAAGAAGCAGGCGTTTGCCATCGAGCTTTTCCTGAACGAGGAACTCGGGTGCCTCCAGCAGGCTTTCTAACTCCTGATCTGTTACGGGATTCAGGAGCTGGGGAAGGATCCCCGTGGATTCACTGCCGGCAACTGTGTAGCCGGTCACGGCATCGCCCTCCCTGTAGCCTTTGGCCATCTTTTCTGCCACGAGGCGCTCGAAGATGGTCTGGGCCACATGGAATGCCACGGGATGACTTGTTTTGGTTCCACTGGTGAGTGCCGCTCCCCTGCGCCCGTAGGCGAAGTTGACCACGAAGCCCTCACCACTTGGGACGAGTTCCACCCGGTACACTTTGTCCGAGCGGTCGTCACGATAACTGAGACTGACTGATTTCATGTATTTGATGTGGATACGAAGAAGGGCCGGGAGTGCGATCTGCACCCACCGGCCCATTCTTCTTGGTTGTTTGTTGTTTACCGACGCCCCAGCCACACCCAGGCGGCCAAGGCAATGACTGCAATGATGCCCACCGGGATGAGCACCGAACCGAGTGCCGCGACGGCTGTTGTGAGAGCCATCACGACGATCAGGACGGCGATAACCGGTAGGATCAGACGGAGGAGATCGTTGAGGTCGTTCACTTGCCACCTCCTCGGAAGAGGGTGATGACAAGGGCACCAACGACGATTCCCAGACCAATGACTGACAGGCCGGCTCCCACTGGGGCCATGTCAGGCCCTGCGTAGTAAGAGCAGCCCGGCATGGCCAAACAGAGGAGAGGGATTATTTTCATAGTCCTCCTCCCCGGCATTCGCCAAAGAACTCGCAACTCATGCACTGAAGTCCCGGACTCGGAACCCAGTCCTCCCGCTGCACTCCCCCAAGATAGCTCTCGATGGCACGGAACAACCTGCTCCGCTGCTTCTCTCCAGCTGGCCTGTGTCGTGTCACCACAAGCTTTGGCACCTTGGTCTTCACCAGATGATGAAGCTCCACCCCCTTGGCCTTTACCCCGGTAGCTGCCAGATAAAGCAGGCCGTAGGCGGTGAGCTGGATTTCGTTACGGTGAAGAACCTGATCCTCGTTGGGTGTGGTGGCCGTGGTCTTGTAATCCACGATCACTCCCCCAGGTCGGACCAAGTCGATCACTCCCCTCAGGGTTGGTAGCCCATGCTGGGAAAGATCCGATTCCACCAAGACTTCGACCCCCTCGGGTGTTTCATCCAGCGGGATCGGAGTTTCTCGCAGGTACATCTCCACGAGACCCCATGCTTTCTCCTGCTGGGTTGTCTCCTCTCCGGGCTCGAAATCCACGGGGGATTCCTCGACTTGGGCTTTCCAGCCCTCCTCGAAGTCCCTCCGGATGCTCTCCGAGTCACTCAGTTCCCCCAGCCAACGGCGCTTTGACCATTGTTGAAGGGCGTGGTGAACGGCTTTGCCCACATGGAGTGCCGCTGTCGTTGGCTTCTGGATCCTCTGGATGTAGCGGAAGAAGAACTTCTGCCGGCAACTGTGGAAGCAGTTGATCCGGCTCGCACTCACCGGCTCCTCCAGAATGTCCGCAACGCTTTCCTTGGGTCCCTCGACCAGGGCAATCATCGGACTGCCCTCCCGTTGAACCTCGTGCCGCCCTTCTTTTTCCCGTAACGGGAGAGAAGCTCGTCAATGAGGCCGCTGGCCTGGAGTCGGTTCAGCTCGGGCAGATTGCTCGTTCCGAACATTTCGAAAGCCAGGGATTCCACATCGCTGCGGTCCACACCGTTCTCGGTAATGACCTTCAGGATGAGATCCCGCTGTTTGTCGCTCGCTTTCCACTCCTGGGTGGGAGTGGTGTTGCGCTGGAGCCTCGGCCACTCGGCTCGCTTCTCCTCCTTGGTCTCCCCGTTGAGTTCGGCATTCACCGAGTCGTTGAGGAGGTTGTAGAGCCGGTGGCTCTCTTCCTGGACTTGATCGAGGTTGGTGACCTCGGACTGAACGGTGAGCGAGAACCCCGCTGAACCGTAATTGGCCTGGCCGACCTTCTTGCTGACGCAGGCGGTGATGATGACTGGCATTGGTGTTGGTTGGTTGTGTCAGGGCACGAAAAAGGCCCGTCGTGATGACGGGCCTGTTCATGGCGGACTGATTGTTAAAAGGGATCAACCGAAGCCAATGGCTACAGTCTCCCTAGTATATTATGGGTCAATTCCGGGCAGGACTAAACCGGCTGGAAGGTCGGAGACTTCATTGCGGAGGCGATTCCCCTTTTCATCATCCGATTTGCGGTCAGAGAATCCCACCATGCACCCTGTTGCCGGCTCATCTCTCGACGGTTACGAGCTGATCCGAAAAATCGGAGCCGGTGGCTTTGGCGAAGTCTGGCTTGCGAGATCGGAAGCTACCGGGGCATGGAAGGCGCTCAAGTGGATCTCAGCAGACTCAACTCGCCACTTTGAGCAGGAGGTTTCCTCGCTTCGGACGTTTCTTCAGGCCATCAGTTCGATCCGCTCGCCCCATCTGGTGCCTATCGACCACGTCCGCATCAGCGAACAAGGCTTGGCGTATGTGATGCCGCTCGCCGATGGAGCAGACAACATCAGCCCTGAAGACCCAGCATGGGAACCACAGACCGTTGCTTTGTATCTTTCCCGCCATCGGGAGGCCGGCACATGGTTCAGCAGTTCGGAAATACGGCAGATCATTGGAGGAGTCCTCACCGGTGCCTCTGCGGTGGCCGATGCCGGTCTGGTCCACCGCGACATCAAGCCCGAGAATGTTCTGATAATCGACGGCCAGCCCTGCCTCGCTGATTTCGGACTTTCCACCAACGAGGGATCCATCGTTTCCCTTCGGGGAACGCCTCAACACACCGCCCCTTCCTGGTATGTCGAAAACGGAGGGAATGCGGATCAATGGGGTGTGGCCGCTCTCCTCTATGTCCTCCTTACCGGCAACTCTCCGGACAAGATCGGACGGGCTCGTTTCCTGTGGCCTCCAGCGGGGAGGGAGAGCCTTACCAAGGAGGAGCAGGAGGAATGGAGCAGACTCCACCAGATCGTCCTCAGGGCAACCAGTGAGGCTCCCACCCAAAGATTTCTCGGGTTGGATGCATTCCATGCTGCTGTCACAGGTCTGCCCCCACTTCAGCGGAACCCATTCGGAAAATATGCCGTGGTGCTTCTGCCGGTATTCATTGCAGTAGCACTTGTTCTCCCTTTCCTGTGGCGGAACTTAAACCCCTCTCCCGGGCATTCCAGTCCGGCTGCTGATTCCGAGAACGTGCTGGGTGCTTCTCGGCGGCCTGGAGATGTCCCCGTCGCCAGCAATGAAGTAGTCAGTGATTCATCGGCAATGACTCAATCCGGATCTGTTACGAATGAAAATGCTGGCGACACTCCAATCTGGAAGATCGACCAAGAGGCAGCCTTGGCAGCCATCAAAACGCTGGACGATCCCAATGAAGATCCTAGCAAGCATCGCCCCGATCTTTCCAAGATGACCAGAAAAGAGCTTCGGTATGAAATTGCGTACTGGGTCGAATACGCACGAAGGCACCCAGACAATCCGGATCCATGGTGGCGTAGGCCGGTTGACCCAAAGGATTCCACTGACGTTCTTCCACCCAACATGAGCAGGCGGAGTTACCCATGGCCGGATCCCGCGTTGGTTGTAAGAAGGGAGACCCCCCAGTCCTCTCCCAAGACAGAACGGAAGCCGCTTGCGGACCGCATCCTTACGCCAGCGATGTCTATCAGCGAACAGAACAAGCGGATGGAAGAAAATCGCAGGGCTCAGGAAACACAGTAGGAAGCGATCTTTTTTGGAAAAAGTCGTCGTTTCACGAGAGATTCCCGAAAAAGCGCAGAAAGGAAGGGCAAACCAAAGTACTCAGAACCGTGGCCAACGCCTTCCCATCCACACCAGTCTCCATCTTGGCCCGTCTGGGCCAAGACCACGAGTCCCGTGATTGGAACCGAGCATGGTCTTCCTTTGTGGAGCTGTATTCCCCGGCGATGCGCCTTGCAGCACAGGCGGAATTCCACCGGGTAGGCTGGCATCAGCAGGATGATCACCTGATTGATGAGGTGGTTTCTGATGCCGTGGTGAAATTCCTGAAAGCGAGCGGCAACTTCAGCTACGACTCGACGAAGGGGCGTTTCCGCAATTACCTCCGCCAGATCATCGCCTGGTGCGTCCGGGATCACCTGACTTCCAGCAATCATCCCGCTGGCTCATCTGACGAACTTGATGGTTTAACCGACCACAATTCCCAGGAACCCTACCGCAGCCTCCTTGAGCTTGAAGAGAAGGCATGGAGGAACGCCACCCTCCAGGCAATGCTCGAGGAGGCTCGTACCATCCTTGGCCCTCAGACCATGCTCATTTTCGAGATGACCAAGATCCTCGAACAGCCCGTGGAGGCAGTCATGACGCAGTTGCGGGTATCGCGTAGCACCGTCGATAACGCCAACCACAGGGTCATGAAGCTCCTCAAGGAGCTGTCTTCATCAGCCGATTTTCAGGAGGAACTGCTATGAACACCGACAAGACCGCACTTCACCCCACTCAAGCCCCCGAACCGCTGGAGGATCAAGCCCTACTACAGGGCCTCAGGGAGGCAGATCGTTTCTATCAGGGATTTCAGCGACAAGGGAGTATTGCCAAGTTGATGGACCGTGTCCGGATCAAGCTGGCCGGGATCGAGAGCGGAACCAAGGCCAAGCGTCTGGCGTGACCGCGCTATTTATGTTCGCTGCCGAGCACAACCGTGGGTTGGGAGATCTCACGCCGCAGGAGATACGCCACCAACTCGGAGAGGGTCATTTCAGCCCGCTCCGCATGGGCTTTGCTTGCGGCCACGAGCTTTTCTCCCAGGGCGAGATTGACTCGGGTCTTGGTAAGCGGTGGTCGTCCGGAACTACTGCGTTTCATACACCGGAAATACACCATCTTTAGCCTGCGGCAATGTCCTTCTTGTTTCATGTTGCACTTTGTGTACAGAAAGAGCATAAAACGCGTATATATCGCATGGCCCGCCCCAGACAGCTCAAATCTCCAGCGAGGGTGAACCTCCTCGTCGAGGAGGAGATCAAGAACGCCATGATCCTCATGGCTGCTGAGAAGGGGCTCAGCGTGGGTCAGCTGATTTCCCAGATGGTCCAGGGTGAAACCGCCAAGGCTGCCCGACGCATCCGGGGTAACGGCCATTCCATCTCTCCGGGGGAGTCACCAAGCAACCACCGAAATGGGGTGCTGGCATTCACAAATACAAATCAACCGTAAAAACCCCCAAATCATACCTAACTTCTAGTTTTATAGCAGAACAAAACCAAATAAATAACTATACACTGTGCATATTATACAACCACTCATTCAGGATATTGTTACATGGGCTGAGGAAGTTAAGGATATCTCGCGGCAAATGGATAATAACGAGGCTGCCAATTCTATTCAGCAGGAGATAGATGCATTAAAAACCGGCAAATTCATGCTGGCTGTGATGGGTAAGGTCAAGAGGGGGAAATCGACATTCTGCAATGCCTTCCTTGGGAGAACAGACAATATCGTTGCACCCATAGATAAATTGCCTGCCTCAAGCGTGGTAACTAAGTTTATCTACGACGAAAACGAGAAGGTAGTTGTTTATTACAGAGATGGTCATCAGGAAGTAGTTGGCTATAATCAGATAGCCAAATTCGTCACGGAATCGGGTAATCCAGAAAATAAACTGGAGGTTGACTCTGTGGAAGTTTACGGGCCATTCGGGGGATTGGATCAGCAGCTGGTTCTAGTAGACACTCCGGGAGCCGGCTCCATCCACAAGCATCACGACGCAATTTTACACGGCTTCATTCCTAAAGCTGATGCTGTGATCTTTTTGGTAACTGCCAATATGCCACTGGCATCTGATGAGGTAGAGTTACTCAAGGAGTTAAAATCCCATGATATCCAGAAGATATTCTTTGCGATAAACAAGGTCGATGATTGCGAGGAACAGGACATTAACGATGGTATTGAGCACAATTTAAAGATTCTGGCCGAAGCGGGAATATCAGTTAGTAACATTCACCGTATCAGTGCAAAAAACGCTTTGAACGGTAATAGCTCAATAAGCGGTGTGCCGGAGATGCTCGATTGCATTAGAAGCTTCCTTAACGAAAACCAGATAAAGATAATTCGCTCCAGGTTTATCTCAAAAGTCAGCAGGATCGTGGAGGGATTGGCGACAAACGTGGCAATTCAAATAGAGTCAGACAGCAAAAGCGTCCAGGAACTGGAGGCTGAACAAATAGCACTTTCAAAGCGCAAAGAGGAGATTAACTCTGATAGAGGGCATGCCGAGAAGGAATTTACCTTCAAGTGGAGATCCGCCATCGAGGACCTTAAACGCGTTTTGCCGGGTTGCCAGCGTAAGTTGAAAGAGGTTGTTTCTGCTCACATTCATGCGACCGGTGTTCTCCAAGTTGATGCTTTGAGAAAATCCCTTCCTACCTTTATCGCGAATACCCGAGATGAGGTGTTATCGAAACCATTTCAGGACTTTGAAGAGCAAGCCCGCAAGGCTACTGAGAAACTTCGTGCCGAATACCCTGCAGTTTCTATGTCTCAGGACGGATCATTGACATTACGGTCAGGAGGCAAGCATGAAAATCTCCTGGTAACTGGTTCATTGGGAGGTGCCGTCGCCGCAGCAACGGGCATGGCAACTGTCGCTGCTGCTTCAGGCATGACAGCTTCAATCGCTGCGGCAAATGCTGCTGCAATTGCAGCGACTGCGGCAGCTGCGCACGCTGCTGCTGGTGTTGCGGCTTTCAATACAGTAGCCGGTTTGGGTGCAACGGTGGTCGGAACAGTTTTGACAGGACCGCTAGGAGCAGCTTTGGGTATGGCGGGAACAGGACTAATGGGAGCGGCTCCGACGGTTGCCGCACCCGTTCTAGCAACCGCACCGGCCTGGCTGGCATTGGCAGGACCCATTGGTTGGACCCTTGCTGGCGCTGGTGTCCTAATCGTTCCCTTTGCGTACAGATCCTCGAAATTAAAACAGAAGGATCAGCTGGAAACTGAATCCATCAAGTTCATTGATGGCTTTTTTGAGATAGTGTTTGGCGAGCATATCAAGCACCTCTCAGAGCTGTCAGAGCGGATAGTCACTGAATTTTCGCTCCAATTGGATAATGAACTAATCCAGATTGAGAAATCATTGCAAAAATCGATTCTCAGGAAAGAGGAACTCCGTGGAATCGATGATCTCGTTAATCTTAGCAGCAGATTGTGTATAGTTAAAGACTATATGTCAAAGACGCACTAGGAGGGAAAGATTATGGGGGTTGAGAAAGGTGATTTGCTCGAGACGATCAAGTGCATCCTATTGATGTGCACTGGTTTGCTTCGGGCTTACAAGGATGAACCCGGTTACGATCAAGGGACTAGATTAAAAGCCATTACCATTGTAACTGAGTTCATGTACTCTGTTGAAAGGCTCCGACAGAGAATAATGACTGAGGAATATTTAGTGGGGTTTGTAGGATTGGGAAATGTAGGTAAGTCGACAATACTAAATGCACTTTTTGGTGTGGCTGTAGCTCCTAGAAAAAACAAGCCGATGACTGCCCTATGCGTAGAGTATCGATATGGAGACCAATGGCTTATAGAAATACGGTATAAGAATACATTCAGAACTGTTACTAGGAAATGTTCAGGCCCTGAAGATCTACTGAATTGTGTTGAAGAATATGCGACCGAAGAGGGAGATCATCTCGATGATCCGATACAGTCAGTCAAAGTCTGGATTCCATCGGTTCTTCTCTCCAAGGGTCTTGTTATTGCTGACACCCCTGGTTTTGGTGCAGTCCATGAACAACACATGGATCGAAATCATGAAGCAATACTCCTAGAGTATACTCCACGGTTCAAAAACATTTATTGGGTTATCAATAAAGACCAGGGCATCACCGCTAAGGAGCATGAATTTTATAAAACATATCTGAAGGATCAGTGTGATAATCTGGTGGTTACTGCGTGTGAAGACTTGGAGGAAGACGATAAAGAAAGATTTAAGACACATTATAATAAAAAACTTGGGTTACATTTTATGAAGTGTGATTTTGTTTCAGGTAAGCGAGGGTGGTCTGCGCGAGTTTCAGGAAACAATGACGATTTACAAGAATCAGGCATTTGCTCCCTGCATGATCAACTCAGTAATCTGGGTGATATGGAGGAACGGAATTCGATATTACTCAAAGAGCTTGTTGATCGATGCGATGAATTCTCCTCATATTTTTATAATTCTGAAACCAAGGTTGTGCTTGAGTGGCCGTCAACTGTCTTGAAAAGAACAATCTACGCTGCCAGGAAAATCAATTTTGAACGAGATGGAGAGGAAGTAAATCTCGCTGATTACATCGGCCAACGGTTTAATTAACAATGAATAAGGTTGTTCTCTATGGTGCACCAGGGAGCGGGAAAAGTACTTTGATTTCCGCGCTAGCGAATAAGTTTTCATCTTACCATAATCCCGATCCACTGGATGAAGAAAAAAAACATTATTTTATTTCTACTGAAGGACGAGCTCACGAGTGGACCGAAGTAAATATTGATCTTTTATTCAGGAAACAGAGGTTCCCTAACAGAGGAGACTATAATCCCAATCATTGGTCTGAGCTTATGGAATGGAATGTTTACCACATTCCCAACCCTCCTAATGCGAATTTCAGTTCTCAACTAACTCTCTGCGCATCAATTACTCTCGCAAATAAACTAGAACTCGCACGTGGATTCTATGATGTTGCAATAATCCTTATTGATCTTGGTGATATTCTTGACGAGAGAAAGCCGGAAATTAAGTCAAAGAAGATCAATAATATCAAAACGGCATTAAAGCATTGGAAAAATCGAGGTGTTCCAAAAATAATTATAGTTTTTTCAAAGATAGATCGCTACCCTAGCCTTGTTGAAAATCCAGAAAAAGAGTCAGAAACGTTGTTGAAAAATCATTTGCCTGAAATCTACATCGAGTACCAGCGGATAACCACTTCATGCATATCTGCCGTATCCAAAACAGATGCTTGCGCTTCTGATAATGAAGTTGGTTTTACGGAGCAGCCATCAGATGGTTTGCCTCAAATAGGCCTTAGGAACCTGCTGACAGCTATCTCAGAAAAAAATAATATAAGTTTATCAAAAAGAATGGTGAGGGTTTTCAAAAATATTTTCTGATAACCCGAGTTTTCAAATGCTAATTATCAGGTCTTTATTACTATCATGAAACTTCCCCTCCTCGTCCTCCCACTTTTCCTCGCAGGATGCGCCTGCCCCTGGACTCAATCCCATACCAAGGCCTACCCAGAGAATCAGCCGATCCAAAAGATAGCCGATACAGCTACGGATTCCTGCATGACATCCATCCACCCTCGACGTGTAGTGGTGGTCGTAGCCGAACCCAAGACAGGCAAGATACTCGCGCTATCGAGCCGCAGGGCGGACAGCATGGCGAAGACGGATGATGCAATGAGTTGGTTCTATGAACCGGGCAGCACGTTCAAGCCTGTGGTTGCCGTTGCCGCATTACAGACATGTGCCATTACCCCCAAGTCCGAGATCAACTGCGAGAATGGGCAGTTCAATTACATGGCAAAGACGATTCGGGATCACAAAGGCTTTGGAGACATGACCTTCGACGAGATCCTGATCAAGAGTAGCAACATAGGGGCGGCCAAGATGGCACTGCTTCTGAAGGATCCCGTGTACTACGACTACGTCCGCCGCTTCGGATTCGGGGACAAGACAGGCGTGGCTATTCCCGGAGAGGTTCAAGGGATCGTCAATCCGCCAGCACGTTGGGATGCCTGGACAAAGTCCCGGATGGCTTTCGGACAGTCTGTTGGAGTCACACCCTTGCAGCTCACCATGGCATACGGCGCCCTCGCAAACGGCGGCCTGCTGATGAAGCCCGTAGTCGGTAATGCGAAGCCCGTGGTCGTTCGCCGGGTGTGCTCGGCTGGTACAGCGGATCGTGTGAAGAATGCCCTGCAGGGAACTGTTTCTCCGAATGGAACGGCTCCCCTTGCCAAAGTTGAAGGCGTGCCTGTTGGCGGCAAGACCGGAACATCATCAGCGATTTCCCCCAGTGGGAAATACTACGCTGATAGGTTCACCACGAGTTTCGCTGGCTTCTTCCCAGTGGATCACCCCAAGTATGTTGCCGTCGTGGTTGTCGACGATCCCGTGCTGAAGCCAGAGAAGAACTACGGCGGACTCGTTGCGGCTCCCATCTTTGCCGACATCGCCGGACAGATCACCAAGCTCCCCTCCAAATGAAACCCCTGATCCTCACCCTGCTCTCTCTCGTACTCATTGGTGCCGGCTTGGCATATGCCGCAGAGACCTACAGCTACAAGTGCCCGAAGTGCGGCCTTATCCAGACCTTCGATACACCCAAGGGCTTTGTTTACTGCCCCAACGATCACGCACTGCTCCTTCCCTACCGCTAGGCTCAATGACGGACGGACCCGCATAAACCCCGGGCGGCATCGACGTGATAGCGGTGTAATCTTGCCAAGCTTCCATGAGAATCAAGCTGGCCATCGGAGCCTTTGTCTCCCTGGTAGCAATACTCCTTGGATGCATGTTTCTCCCGAAAATCGAACGGGAAGGCCTCCTCGTGCTAGAATCCACCCCGTATGGGGCTCGCCTCCTTGCAAAGCGGTTGGTGGAACCCGAGAGGGCCTTTGCCCCAGAGGCATGGAAGAAAGCAGGACTGACGCCCGAAAGCTTCCAACTCGATCTTGGCCATGGAATCAAAACACTGGGCCTCTATGTGTCTGCCCCGAAGCCGTCAAAAGGCACGGTCATTCTGCTTCATGGATATGCGAATTGCCTCGATGTGACGGCAGGATTTTCCAGGCATCTGCATGATGCCGGATACAATACCCTGTCGATTGATCAGCGGGGCCACGGCCATAATACCGCTCGATTCTGCTCCTTCGGTTTTGCGGAAAAACGGGATGTCGCTAGCGCCATCTCATTCCTAGAAACCAAGGGCTTGAGCCATGGTCCCTTCATGGTTCTTGGAACATCCATGGGAGCGGCGGTCGGGATTCAGGCCATGGAGAGCGACCCACGTATCCGCTGTGGGGTCTTTGACTCCTCCTTCGACACCCTCATGCGAGTTGCCCCTAGTTGGATCATCAATGCCGGAATCCCAAATCCCTCTCCGGTAATCAATGCCGCCGAAGACCTAATAGGATCAAAGCTCGATTCCATTAGCCCGGTATCCTCCATCACACGAGTCGATCGGCCGGTCTTCGTATTGCACGGACAAGATGACGGATCGATCCCCAAAGCCAGCGCCTTGGAACTGTTCAACCGTTCACACTCTTCCAAAAAGCGCCTGCTTCTCGTTGACCATGCCAATCACGCCGAAGTCCTCGCCGACGAGGAACCGTGGACCAAAGAGGTCTGGGCCGCAATAATCAGGTTTTTGGACGACAATCGGGCCTGACGACCAGCACCAATCGGTCTTACTGTTACGGAATCCACTTCGCCATCGAGACCGGACACAACCTGTCCGAGTAGTGGAGAGCTTCAACCAGATGGATCTGTTGTGACTCGGTGAGCTTGGTCGCCTGACTGTAAAGGACACTGAAGAGCCACCCTCGGATATCCCCGGCATTGACGCTGGTGATCTCCACCTCCGTGTCATTGACGGTCAGCAGCGCTCGGAAGAGACGGAGATCCTCAATCGGGCCATCATAGGGCGGTAATGCAGAGTCGTCGGGCACCGGCTCCTCGGTTTCCGCGACTTCGAGCAGACGCAGGTGGTAGTCCTTGAGAGTCTCTGCAACGAAGCGGCAGACGGCTTCAAGGCGTTGAAGTTCGTCTTGTTGTGACCAGTCTGGAAACAGCTTTGCGGCTATGGGATCACTCGTGACACACCAATCAAGGCGCTCCAGCAGCAGCTCAACGCTGATGGGCTCACCGTATGTCATGAACCCGGTCTGGCATTCCTCGTCCGTTGCTACGTCGATAAGTGGTGACAGTAGTTGGGAAATCAGCGGACGGAGATCATCCTCCCCTCGATCCAGCTCCACGTAACCAAGTGATGTCATGGGCGGGAAGTGGCCGGTTGGTGCCCGACCCCGCTTGAGGAGGTCAGGGATCAATGCCTGGCTGTCGTAAACAAGACCACGGAAGCGTTCCCGGTAAGTCGATACCACGTTGTCCGGGATGATGGGCATGCCCAAATGATCCCAAAGGACTTGGATTTTTCACGCCGCGATTTTTGAAAAGTTGCTCCCAATCGGGAGCACCAAACGCGCCCGATTCCGATATCCTCCTGCCGGGGAATACCATCCTCGCGGCAAACCATTGATATTGGATAACCTTTCCTCATGTGCGGCCGCTATGTCCGAAAAGGTGAGCCCAAGATGGTTGCCGAGACCTTTGGGTTGCAGGATGGGGAGGAGAACTGGACCCAGAGCTTCAACGCGGCTCCGAGTACCACGATCCCCATTGTGAGGGCAGATCCAGCAGGCCGGCACCTTGTACCCGCTGTGTGGGGATTTGCCTCCACGGGTAGGGCTCCACTCTTCAATGCCAGAGGGGAGACCGTGGACTCCCTCCCGAGCTTCAGGGATTCATTCCGACAGAGCCGATGCCTCATTCCTGCCAGTGGATTCTATGAATGGCGCCCCAGTGACCGGCAGCCCTTTTACTTCGAGCGCTGTGATGGCCAACCCTTGGCTTTTGCTGGGATCTGGAAACTTGTTGGCAATCACATGGAGGCCACAGTCATTACCACCACTCCCAACCAGGAGATGCAGGGAATCCATGACCGGATGCCAGTGATCCTTGAACCCTGCCAGTGGAACAATTGGCTCACCGAGAAGCCTCTCACAGACGAGGAACAAAGGAACCTCCTAGCACCTTCACCGGATAGCACTTTGACCCGTTGTCCCGTCAGTAAAGCCGTAGGGAGTGTCAGGAATGACTATCCAGGGCTCGTGGATCGGGTGGAGGAGCAGGGTTTTACACCCGATCTTTTCACCATATAAACCGCAGGTCATTGTTATCTACATCTAGAGACATCGCCTTGAAGGTGGCCATCCGAATTTGCACTGCAATCGTCTATTTTCACTGAACGGTGAAAATAGACTGATCTAGTAAAAACATTGATTTTTCAATGAAATCTACTATTTTCACTGGATAGTGAAAAATTCGCAAACCAGTAAAAGTGCAGCCATCCGCTATGAAAGCGAACTTGTAGCCCACTTTCGCGACTTTGTCACAGAGGATCCGGATCTTCATTGGATCCTCGCTACTGAAACCCTAAGCCCTGAGGGCACCCGCTCCGATCTCTTGAATCTCAAATTCGATGGCACCAATTTTTCCTTCCGACCTTATTACGCGCTCAAGCCTAGTCTCCCTTGGTTGGAAAACCTCCCTGTCCATGCTTCCTCGCTACGCCCTCTTGTGGTTACCCCAGAGTTATCCCCACGCGTACTAGCCACCTGCAAAGAACGGGAAATTGCCGCCATTGATCTGAATGGACGCGCATGGCTCCGTGCTCCCGGATTACTGGTGGATCGCCGGGCTTTGCCAGGCCGATCCTTTAGCTACGAACTGGAACCTCGGAATATCTTTTTTGGGAAAAGCGTCAGGATCGTCCGATGCCTCCTCTCGGATCGCGACCACATCTGGACACAGTCTGAGATCGTTCCCCGAGTCAACGCCAGCACAGGCCTTGTCTCTCGCATCGTGCAGCATCTCGTTAGTCAGGGGTTTCTGGAAAAGCTCAGCGCACGCGAATACAGACTTCGTGACTGGAAGGCCCTGCTTGACGAATGGGCTCAAGCGGATCGCTTACACACGCGCACCCGGACTACTGCCTACGCCGGTTTCCTTGGTCCGGCTCAGGAACTTGCTCCACGCGTACAGCAGTGGGCAAAAGCCGAGAAAGTCCCCCTCGCCTTCACCCAGTGGACAGCCGCGTGGGTACGCCATCCCTACACCGAGCCCACGGTCTGCTCCGCATACGTTGCTCGGTTGCCGGATGCCGCTACCTTGGAGCAGCTTGGCTTGCGCACGGTCACCGAAGGAGGAAAGCTTTGGTTCCATGTACCAGAAGACGAGGGAGTTTTCTCTGAGACTCAGCAACGCAGCAATTTCACGCTCGTCTCGGATGCCCAGATCTACATCGACCTTCAACGATTGGGCCTCCGTGGGCCGGAGGCTGCTTCAGCACTTCTAGAATGGGAGGGCTTTTGTCGACCATGAAATACGAGACCTACACCGAATACGACCCGCGTCGTACCGCGCTGGCTGAAAGCGCCTTTCTTACCCTCTGGCCTGCTCTCGACTCATGGCATAAAAATCTCGTCCTTGTCGGTGGTCTTGTGCCGAAATACCTCTGCGGCGATGATACCCAACACCACAACCTGCCTCGCCCGGCTACACTCGATGTGGATCTCGGTATAGCGCTGGGTACGGACTCAGGACAGTATGGCAATCTCTTCTGGGAACTCAGCGGTCAGGGTTTCAAGAAAAATGCCACCAATGAGTCTCGCCTAGAAAAAACCATTGGCGATTTCACGGTATACGTAGATTTCCTTGTGGAACATCCCCCTCGCATAGAGGGCACGGCGAATGTCGAAGAAATCACGGCCAACATCATGCCAGGAATAAATCGCGCACTGGTGACAGCCAGAACCATTGAGGTAAGGGGTGTTGATCTTCACGGAGCGCAACAGAGTTTCCATGCCCGAGTGTGCGAAGTCGGTCCGTTTCTTGCATTGAAGTTGCGCGCCTTTTGCAACCGACAACAGCCAAAGGATGCCTTTGACATTCTCTATACCCTACAACACTACGATAAAGGTACAGACGCAGCGATCGCGGCTTTTAGAGAGGAGGTTGGCCTCGGCAACCCTGCCTGTGCCGATGCCCTGCGTACTTTAAACACGCATTTCCAAAATGAAGATGCCCCTGGCCCAGTCAAGGCCAGCACCTTCGTGCTCGGTCAGGTAATCCCGGGTGAGTCGGAAGACATCCGTTTCCGGCGTGAAACCCTTAAGCAGGAGATGGTAGATGCATCGAATAAGTTGCTTAAATCAGTGAATCTATGACTGTCCGACTGGAGGGTTCAGCTAAGAAGAAAATTCCAAAAGGGACAGGGATGGATAAATCATGGTTTTAACTTTTAATGAATTGCTATGACAAAAGGTTTAGAAAAAAACTCAGGTAAATCTCCTTTTTTACAAAAGCATAAAAGCTTTAATGAAAATACTTTTAGTCTGCTTAGGTATTATTGTGGATTAGAAAAAGCTCCTGAATATGCGGTGCTACTTACAGGTGTATGGGGAAGTGGAAAGACTTGGTTTGTTAAAAGTTTTTTAGAGAATTATTTCCCTGATAAGAAAAAATATATTTATGTAAGTTTGTACGGAGTGCAATCATTTCAAAATATTGAAGATGAGTTTTTTAGGCATTTGCATCCATTCCTAGCATCAAAACCGGCGCGCCTTGGAATAAACGTTATCAAAGGATTGTTAAAAACCAGTATTAAACTAGATTTGGATGGTCAACATAAGTCGGATGCATCAATTTCAATAGGCGATCCCACTGACAAACTTTTCGACAAATCAAAAATCCCTGACGGTGTAGTTCTTGTTTTTGATGACTTAGAAAGATGCTCAATACCGATTGGCGATATTCTGGGATACATAAACCACTTTGTTGAGAATCTAAAATTAAAAGTAGTCCTCATTGCTAACGAAAAAGAGATTGATAGGAAAAACCCATCCTACCGACTTATTAAGGAAAAGCTTATCGGTAAGACATTCGAGGTTTACCCTGATTTTGATGCAGCTTTCAATTACTTTTTAAATGAGTTTTCTAGTCACGTTTTTCAAAAACTAATGATTCGGAATAGATCATCAATTTTAAAAATATATTATGATTCGCAATCGCAAAACTTACGCTTGCTACGCCATGCGCTCTGGGATCTAGATAGAATATATAATCAGCTTTCAGAGAAAATAAGGAAAAATGAAGCTCTACTCTCAGAGTTTATAGCTTGGTTTTTAGTATATTTTTTTGAATTTAGAAGCGGGTCACTTATGCCCAATGAGCTTAAACATATTCGAAGCAGTTTTTTTGATGCATTCACCAAAAAGAAAGATGATGAATCCAACAATAAATACACAAGAATTAGAGCTAAGTACGTAACTGTAAACTTCATTGATAATCCTCTTATTACTGATGAAATCTGGGAAGAGATTTTTACTTCAGGTTCCGTTCCAATTCTTGAGCTCGAAGAATCTCTACTGAATTCAAAATATTTCCAGGAGGAAAATCAAGAGCCGTGGATTAAACTATGGTATGGTTACGATTTATCTGATCAGGAATTTGATAAGGTTATTAAACTGGTTCTTCTTCAGTGGTGCGAACATCACTTCACCAGGATAGGTGAGATATTGCAGGTAGTTGGACTATTGCTTAGATATTCTAAAGCAGGTCTTTTAAATAAGACTGAAGAGGAAATTATTAATGAAGCAAAAAATTACATTCAATGGATGAAATCTGTGGAAAAATTGCCTGCAAAGGGTCTTCATGATATCTACGATTCCGATGCATTTTTGGGTCTTGGATTTGCATCTCGTGAGTTACAATCATTCCGTGATTTTCGCGCCTATTTAGATGAACAACAAAGAATTGTTTTATCTGAGTCCTATCCATCGGAAGCTGACAAACTCTTAAATCTAATGAAATCTAATACCGAAGAATTTGTTGCCGCACTTATTCTATCAAACGATCGAAACAATCGATTTTATGACCAACCAATTCTTCCTCACTTATCTCCTGTTGAGTTCGTGGACGCTCTTGTAAAGTTATCCCCCGTTCAGCGCCAAAGAGTTTTTAGTATGTTTAAGGAGCGTTATTCTACCCCTTTTATTGAAAAACTTATTCCAGAACTACCTTGGCTGCAAAATGTTGAAAGTCTAGTGCACGTAGAATCTGAAAAGCTATCTGGCAAGATGAGTGGTCATACGCTTGCGCTAGGGTGTAGTCATTATATTAAACCCGCAATTGCTGCTTTAAAAGATTATACCGATCAACAGAGTTCTGGCACGAATACCTAAAAAAAGAGTCCTAGCAGGACTCTTTTCCCGCCCAAGAGCTTTTACCCTCGAACTTGCACAACCTTGAGGTCTGATGTGCTTCCTGAATCTCAGTTGTTCCAGCTTGCCCCAGTCTCGGTATCAAAGAGCCCATAGAGTGCCTCTCCTCGGCGCAGCGCCGTATGGGGATTAACGCTCTTGTGGGCTTCTGTGAACGCGTTGAAAAGCGACCAGGCTGTCCTAGGTTCAAACGCCTTATGGCTTGGTTCACGCCACTCACGGAGCACCTCGGGCACTTGGGTTGTGGTTACAACCCCTGCATCCAGGGAGCGGATCACGATGTCGTGTGCTCGAGCATCATTGATCTCCACCACCTTGTAGCGCTCAATCCGACTATCCAGCTGCATGAGCTTGTCTCCCAGCTGCCCCACTGCCCTTGCTGTGAGCTGGTGCAGATCACGCAGAGCCCAGCGTGTGTGCTTCCTGCTAATCACAATTCCCTCCGAACTCGTAAAGCAAAGGTTGTCACAAACCGTTACTTTCGACCCAAGAACCAGCCCGGCAGGGAAGCTCTTGTCGTGACTGTTGCGAACTCCAACCACCCAGGAGAAATCCGTGATGGACCTGCTCGCTATTGTTATGCCGATCACACCGAAGTAGCGACTGCCGTCATGGGTGAGGCTGTGAGCACTTTCGGTGATGGTGAATCCACAACCCTCCAGCTGATCCTCCACTTCGGAGAGGACGGTGCTGTGGGCAATGGGATACCAGCTCTGGGTACGATCCGGTGTAGGGACCGTCCAGAGTTGCTGACGGCTGACTAACTCCGCTCCACAGTGCAAAAGCATTCCACGGTGCGGTTTCTGAGCCACTGGGGGCTCGTTCATTATGATGTTCATGGTGTGTGTTTGGGTTGAAACGCAAAAGGGGCCGGTAGCCACTCGGCCACCAGCCCCCTTCACTTGGTTTGTTGTTAATCTCTCAAGGCGTCTTCCAGATCGTCCTGGCAGTTGGCACACCGCCAGATCGACTTCTGAAGATCGTCCAGGTTCTTCCTGACGATGTAGACATAGGCCCCATCGATGACTTCCTGACCCGTGGTGACCTCACCACACTCACTGCAAACGAACTCCATGCCGACAGTGACGCCCCTTGATGACAGGATGGCATTCATGCGGCTTGAAGCTCCTCTGCCTTCTTCCACTTGAGCTGACCTACACTACAGTCGCTCAACTCAAGATCGTCTCTAACCCCCAGGTATACTGGTTGAAAGAGCGCACCTGACTCAGGGAACGCATAGAGGTACCTGACCTCGAGGATGTCCCCGATGCCTGGGATATCGCTACCCACAGGGATTGTCACATTGCCGCAGGGAAGCACCAGGCTATCGCTGTCGATAACACCAATGCCCACCGAGCGTTTCCCATTCAGGGCCGTGACCACCACCGAAGCAGTTTCCACGAACTTGAATTTTCTCTGAGCTCCTCCTGAGTTGGGTCGTCCAGGAATGTATGGAGCGGTCATGTCCTTGAACACAACACCCTCCAGATTTTCCTCCCGGCACCTCTCAAGGAATCTGCGCTTCACAGCCTCACCCGTATAGCTGGCAACCAACTGAATCGATGGTGCCTGACCACTGGCGACGAGGTTGAAGAGCGCAACCAATCTCATGCGTAGAGGCTGAGCACGATAACTGCCGTCGTGCTCTATCAGGTCGAATGCATGATAGGTGGAGCCAATCAGTTCACCATCTATGAGCCAGTCGCCGGGAAGGGCTAGGGCGTCCTTGATGATGTTCTGTGGCAATCCACAAGCGATACCTCGCCTGTTGATTCCTGTGATGGTTGATCCTTCTTTCTGGAGAATCAGACGTTTGCCGTCTTTCTTCTCCTGCATCAGAAATCGATCATCACTCAGGAGATCCTCGACTTCATCTTCCCCCGCTGGGTTCAGAAGCAGGGGAAGGATTCCTGTGCTCTCCGGAACTGCTACTGAGTGGGAGGAAACTATTGTTTCGTCCATCTCCCTGTAGCCCTTTCGTATCTTCTCACCGATAAGCCTATCCCAGATTCTCATGGCTTCTGCCTTGGGAACTGGTTGCAGTGTCTTTTTGCCAGTCACCATTGCAGAGCCACGGCGACCATAACCAAAGTGCACTTCAAACAATCCACCCACATCCACTAGTGATGCCTGGTAGACCTTATCGCTGGAGCCTTCTTTGCAATAGAGAGTGATGAAGCTCATAGCCCAGCTCCTCGGCACTCTTGGAAGTACTCACAACTGGAGCACTGAAGACCAGGACTTGGCACCCAATCTTCCCGCTGCACTCCGCCCAGATAGCTCTCGATGGATTTGAAGAGTTTGATCCTCTGTACCTCGGTAACCGGCCCGTGGGTTGTGACCACAAGCTTGGGCACCTTGGTTTTCACCAGATGGTGCAACTCCATCGCCTTTGCCTTTACCTCGCTTGCAGCCTCATACAAGAGGCCATAAACCGTGAGCTGAATTTCATTCCGGTGAAGAGCTTGATCCTCGTTGGGAGAGGTGGCTGTGGTCTTGTAATCCACTACCACTCCTTCTGGTCGGACCAAGTCGATCACTCCGCGTAAGGTGGTGAGCCCATGCTTGGATAGGTCAGATTCAACAGCTATTTCAACGGCCTCTGGCTTCTCATCCGTGGGAATAGGAGTCTCTCGGAGATACATCTCCACAAGACCCCATCCTTTATCCCTCTGTGTAGTTTCCTCCCCCTCTGGGAATTCAACAGGTGATTCGTCCACCAGGGATTTCCACCCTTCGGTGAACTCCTCTTTGATTGAATCCTTATCACTAGGCTCACCCATCCACCTACGCCGGCTCCATTGCTGGAGAGCGTGGTGAACAGCTTTGCCTACATGAAGAGCAGCACTTGCTGGCTTCTGGATCTTCTGGACGTAGCGAAAGAAGAACTTCTGCCGGCAACTGTGGAAGCAGTTGATCCTGCTGGCAGAGACTGGTTCTTCCAGAATGTCGCTGACACTCTCCTTCGGTCCTTCAACAAGGGCGATCATCGTGATGCCCTCCCATTGAACCTTCCAGTGGGCTTCTTCTTCCCCCAGCGGGTGAGCATTTCGTCTATAAGACCGCTTGCTTGGAGGCGGTTTAGTTCAGGAAGACTGTTAGTCCCAAACATTTCACCAGCTAGATCCTCGATATCTGAACGGTCGAGGTTGTTGTCCTCGATGACCTTCAGAATCAGGTCTCGCTGTTTCTCGCTGGCTTTCCACTGCTGCTCTTGAGGAGCGTTGTTACGAACAATGGTGGGCCATTCTGCACGCTTTTCATGATTATTCTCCCCGCTGAGCTCCGAATTAACGGACTCATTGAGGAGGTTGTAGAGCCGTCGGCTCTCTTCCCTTACTTGATCGAGGTTTGAGACCTCGGATTGAACGGTCAGGGAATAACCCGCTGATCCGTAATTTGCCTGGCCTACCTTTTTGGAGACACAGGCCGTTATGATAACTGGCATGTTGTTGGTTGGTTGTCGTCCAGACACGAAAAAGGGCTCCCTGTTATTGGGAGCCCTATCCTTGCTGGACTGTGTTGTTGTTTTAGGCGGCCTTGATGGCCTCCTGGTTGTTACTGATCTCGGGAAGCTCTTTGAGAGCTCCGTCAACAAGGCGGTTTAGCCACCTTGTCATTGGGATCCCCTCTGCCTTGGCGGCAAAGTAGAGCCTCCTGACCAGTTCCCGGCGAATTTCCGGGGTGTAATGACGGTTCTTGGTCATTGGTTTTGGTTGTTTTGTTGGCGGAGATGCCGAGTAGACAGCCCTTGAGTGGGCCCACTCATTCTTTGCGCGTTACTTGCCCTTCTTGTTCAGAACCTCTGTTGCAATCGCAGTTGCTACAGTGCCTAAAACCGTCACGACTACACGCAGCCAGGCTGTATTCATGGCTTTTCACCTCCTTTTGATCCGAAAAATGATGGCTCCAATGGCGGAACCATCCAGATCATAAGATCATACCAACGATAAATGCGATATGTCGGGGGGGCCTCGACCCTCTATTTTAGGGCTTCTCCAGCCAACCAACCCTGATGATAGGCCAAGATTGACCCTAAGACCGTTCGGATTCCATCATTGAGTGGCTTTTCTGGAGGGATCATCTCTCCAAAACACAGAAATGCCTCCTGCTGGAGCTTTTCCTCCGTCCATATTGGCATTTTTTCATGGAGGATTAGGACGGTTCTGGCTAATTCCCACAATACAGACTGCCCCTCGTCATCAGCACCGGGGGTATTGTCGATCAACGCGACCTGATCACAGATAAATCCCTGATACTCGGCATCAGGAATCTCCTCCCCACGTATAGATGCCAGGGTATCGAACAGATCCGTGAGGTAACTCGCGCAGAGAGTGACTGCCTCACCAACTGTGGGTGTTGCGAGGATCCTGTCGCTGGCCACATCTAGCCACGCATCGTTGAACTGATCAGCTTCCATTATTTCAACTTGGATATTTTCCCAGCGATGTTGGCAAAAATAGGTGCCGCAACCAATCCTCCATAGTTTTTTTCCGGAGGGAGATCCGCTTCATCCACCACCACAGTAATCACGTACTTCGGATGGTCAGCAGGGAAGAACCCCGCGAACAGGGTCCAGTATTGGTCAGACAGATAAACGCCATTCTTGGTGGCCTGAGCTGTTCCTGTCTTCCCTGCCACAACAACACCATCCAAATGAGCCAGAGGCGCTGTTCCCTCCTTACTCACAGTCTTCTTGAGGGCATTCTTGATAAGTTCAGCGGTCTTCTTGGAACAGACCCTACGGACAAGAACAGGCTTTTCATCCCCTACTACCGGCTTCATGAGCTTTCCACCGTTTGCCAGGGCGCAGTATGCCATCGTGAGCTGGATAGGTGTGACTGCTACACTCTGCCCGAAGGCCATACGTGTCTTTGTCAAATGATCCCACCTGGATGGAGGAAGAACGATGCCAGCGACTTCATAGGGGACAGCAATGCCTGTCTTGTCGCCGAATCCAAACTGGCGGACACAGTTGAAGTAGTCATCGTCCTTCAGCTTTAGAGAGATCTTGGCAGCCCCGATGTTGCTACTTTTCGCAAGAATCTCGTCAAAGGTTAGATCGCCTGTGGGGTAGTGATCCTTGATGGTTTTGCCGTCATACTGGAAAGCCCCATACTCGCAGAAGATCTTAGTCGTGGGAGTGATCGCTCCCTTCTCTAGGGCAGCCGCTACCACAACCGGCTTGAAGGTGCTTCCTGGCTCGAACATTTCTCCGAGCGCATTACCGCTTAGAGCGAGAATCTTACCTGTTTTTGGTTCCGCAACGATTACCGAAATACCCTTCGGGTGGAGTGAAGCCTTGGCATCTGAGACGGCCTTATCCGTGATCTGCTGGATAGGCTGGTTCTTGGGATAAGCCTGAGTGTGAGAATTGCAGAAAGGGGTAGCGCAGCCGGCAAGCAGTAGAGAGATGAGAGGGAGGGTGAGTTTGTTCATGATGGGAGACTATCTGGGAGCTACGACAAGGAGTGTCCTAGGGGGTAGGTGTTTTAAGTCTTTCACGGATCAGCGATTTGAAATAATTAACGCTATCCGATGACGATACGATTGAAGTAGCATAACAATAGGCAGACATTACCTGATCAGAAACTTGTTCATTTGATAATCCTGAGCCTCTATATTGACTCTCAATCCAAGGTATAAGCTCTTTGAATTTAGGAAAGGCTGATAGCGCCTCTTTATCTGCATCCGAAAGGCCAGTGAATTGAGCTCCCGGCGATGGATCTATTGATTCCGAAGTTGTATTAGATACAATTGTAGGAACGGAATCTTTATTAGTCTCGTAGAGCCCTATTCTATTGATCCAATAACGTGCATCAGCATTTCTTTCCCCACCGGCTTGTTTTAGCAGTTTTAATGCTTCGTTAATATTCTGAGGTACTATCGTACCTTCAATATATAGCTTACCTAATTCAATTTGCGCATCAGTATTTCCATTTTTTGCAGCCTTCTTAAACCAATCTATTGATTTGGTGTTGTCTTGAGGAACATTGCGCCCGGAGTGGTACTCCCATCCAATTTCACATTGTGCTTCAGGGTTTCCTCCCTCAGCAGCTTTTAACATCCATCGAAATCCAGCGTTTTTATCTGTCAGAATTCCTGATCCTGAAAAATAAGCCTCTGCTAATTGTTTTTCGGCATAGACATCTCCTTCTTGAGCCTTTGATAGTAAAGATGAAAAAGAATTTATATCTTCAAGGCATTTTTTTGCATACTTATTTCCCTGCCGTGCCGATTCTTGATACCAGAACTTCGCACTTAAGTAATCTTGTTTCACTCTACTTCCATTAAAATACGCATGTGCAACTTGTAGTTGGGCGTCAGCATCTCCATTACGCGCCGCAATATAATCATCTCCGAGGGCTCTATTATCGGATTGTAAAAAGTAATAAAACCCCCATAACATTCCAACTACTAGTACAAGCGTAGTTATTATTCGCCAAGGTTTTCTAAGAATTAGATGGATACCCATTCCAAGTGAATCTATTGATTCCTTGCATTGCTTAACCTGTAAATTCAGCGAAATTATATATTTAATTAGATCCTTGCACGACTCCCTTGCCTCCTCTGAGTTCAATCCTTTCTCACCTAAGGCGATAAGTTTTTCCCTGTACTGTCCTTTCAATTGCTCCTCTTTGATTTTCAATTGAGCTTTTAGGGCCAACCGTTTCACCTGCTCCTTGCCTCCAAGCGTTGCTAGTTCTTGCAACCCCTTGTCGTTGCACTCTTCTATCTCTTTTCTGATCGTTCCGAGTTCGGCATATAACTCTGGCTGGTGATGATAGATTGTATTTTCGGAAAAACATTTTTCTCCAAGTTCTTGAAGAGCTTTTCTGAGATCAATTGTTTCAAGTTTTTTGATCTTTGCTTGGAGTCCTGCAATCTTACCGGATTTAGTCAAAGTATCTGCTGCACTTAAGGCTGCTTTTTTGCCTTTGTTACTTAAGTCTTGGAGATTCTTACTTAGATCTGAGGCTATTTCAGAGCTTGATATGCCTTCAAAAGTGGCATTCACATTTTTTCTTAACTGATCTATTTTCTCGAGGTTACTTTTAGTATTGTTCGATTCTACTTGCTCTGCCTTTGGTTCAATAAACTGCTGTAGTCTGGGCTCAGTTATCAGGATTGTATGATTGCATACAGGGCATGGTATCTCATGGCCGATATGTTCATCCTCAGCTTCCAGTTTTTGACCGCAGTTAGTGCAATAAAACTTGAAAGTCATGGTTTTCCCTTTTCAAATATTCGGAATCATCGTCCACCCATCATTAGGACACTTGTGGATACCAGGCATTCCATATTCCTGGATCAAGTGGCACTTGGGGCACTCGTATCGGTAGTTGGTCGCAGCCCAGGCTGAGACTGCCGTGAGGATCAATAGAAATAAGAGTATTGCCTTCATGACCAAGCGTGATGCCCATCCCCTATCCTCCGACCGAGTTCCTTGATAAACCCCCACTTCTTCCGGATGGCAGGTACCTTAAACCTTGAGGGAAGTTCTCCCCTATGGCGGAGGTAGACCATAAAAGTATCGGCAAAATCCTCAGCCGGGTCAGTCGTTGCGTAATCAGATACAAACTCATCACGTTCATCGGCTCTACTGTGCTCTGAGGAGTTGTAGTCTCCTCCAAAGGTTTGTCTGAACCTTTCTGATCGCTGAATAAGCATCGGATAGTAGTGAGCCACCGCATGACCGTACTCATGGCGAACAATATCCCTCAGTGAAGCATTCTTCCCCCAAGAGATTGGGAGTGACCACCGAGGAATGAAGATGTGGCCTTTAATAAAGCCTAGTAATGAATCAAGCCAACCTGTCTCATGGTAGAAAAGCCCCGAGGCCATTGGTGAGGTAACGACAGGGTAAGCACACCAAAATACATCAGTCCTATTTATCTTGGATGGGCCCCCCAAAAAGCCGTGTTCTGTTAGCTCACCTTGAGTATCCTTTGTTGCCCTGTTGAGCTGATGATAGGAAATGGCCATAAAACCAAAGCTTGAATCTACTTCCTTCGAGCAACAGTTTTTTTATTAGAAGTCTTTTTAGGAATGAGTCTCTTGGAAGCCGGTTTTTTTGGTTCATCTTTTGTTCCATTCCAAAAGTTTTTCAGAGCAGTTCCTAATATGTGAATGCCTCGATGATCTTCTCCACAATATGGGCAAACACACTTTTTCTCGCAGATATGTTTGGTAGCATGAAGAATACTAAGAGCAGCAACATGAGTTCCAAATGAAACCGGATGCCTATGAGAACTCATCCTCATGCCTTGACTGGCACCTTTAAGACTCCATTTCTCACTTGGATCAACAGGATTTATCTCCGTATCGAACTCACGAGTGCATTTTTTGCAGTTGAGTTTCATTTTTTATTCTATTCCTAGACTGTTACTTCGGAAAATAGTCATGCCGTTATGACCTGAGTGACCTTTGTTTTCCTTTACTCTTCATCGCCTCCCCCTGAACGAGTTGTGAGATGAATTGCCCCAATGAAAGCCCCTTCTCTTGAGCCATGCGAATAGCGGCATCCTTGACCGGTTGATCAAGGACAAGGTTCAGCCTGCTTGGCTCTTGGAGAAGTCTTGGTCGCCCCATGCTGTTTATGTGCGTATTATGCGCATAATAGACACCATGGTCAATCTCTCCAGCTGTTCCAGTTGGCACGACATTCATTTATGGTGTATTAACGGCGCATGAAACGCTCTGGCCGTCCCTCCTTACCAAAGACCAGGGTGAACCTTGCCATTGGGAAGCAGTTGGTAGCAGCGAGCAAAGCTCATGCTGAATCTGCGGAGATGACACTGTCAGAATTGGTTGCCTATCTCCTGCGGCGTGAGATCTCTGCCCCAACAGTGGTTTTGCAGAACCCTCATGACCCAAAGGGCTAGCCGCTGCTTGGGGAGCTTGGTGCTCAGTCCTCCAGATAATATCCCTGAGCTGCACAGCAGCCCTCTCAAGCTGAGCAAAGTCCTTGTAGTTTGGGATTCTCTCTATGGCACCAAGGGATTCCTTCAACTCACTCAGATAGGGTGACATGGAACCATAGCTCCTAGTGGCTATGCAGTGCCCATTAGGACACAGGGGAGCAGTTCGCTGGAGTGGGCATGTACCACTTGAACAACCAGTATCTTTGACGCTGAAAGTTCTCAGATCATTGGCAGGCTTAAGGTGGAAACTAGGGTCACTCTGAGCATGCAGGGGCAAAGAGAATGCCGCCACCGTCACCATTAAGAGAATAGGGTGCTTCACTGCTTTATTCCTGGATAGCTAGTTTGGGAAGTGCCCAGCGGCGCAGCCGTAGAGGCACATACCGAGGATAATTCCTATGATCAGGACCTTGGCTATTGGCAGGAATAGGATGTTGAAAAAATGCCCTAACCCTGTGGAGTGAGCGCCAACCCCCATCATGGTCATGAGGGCTCCGAAGATGAGAATCCCAGTAATCATGGTGAGTCTGCTGTTTAGCCCTGAGTTACTGGTTCATTCTCCAGGCGCTTCCTGACCTCCTCAACTAGGGCAGGAATGTTCAGGATACGGCTTGATGCCTCGTAGAAGCGTTCTGCCTCTCTCAGTCCTTGGATGATCTCTTCATCCTCAGGTGAGTTTGTTTCTGTGGCGTCTTTCATTTGAGTTCCTCCTTCATGGGTGAATTTTCAATTAACTCTCTTAGAAGCTGCATCACTCGCCGGTTTGCATTATCAACCGTGGACCTGGAGACCCTCAGCCTTTCCATGACTTCTTCCACCGGTTGCTCCAGAACTTTTGTCATCTCGAAAATCAGGATTGTCTGAGGGCCAAGCCGCTCTCTGGCCTCTTCAAGAAAAGTTCTGAAGGTGGCCATCTTCCATGCCCGATCGATGTTCTTGTGTGGTTCATCATCTGTGGGATCAGCCTTGTCATTACCTTCCGTGAGCTCTTCAGAAGGATGGTGATTGCTTGCGGTGATGTAATCCCTCACGCACCAGCAGATGATTTGTGTGAGGTAGTTCCGGAATTTTCCCTTAGTAGGATCATACTTGAAGCTTCCAGAGGCTCTTAGAAATTTCACGATCACGTCAGAGAGAACCGTGTTGATCATCCTCTCATCGAGGTGGTGCCACCCTAATCTGTTGAACTCATAGCCAATGGATCCTCTGATGGCAGGGCTGTAAATTTCCACAAAGCTTTCCCATGCTCGATTCCAATCCCTGGAGCCACTACCCATGACAAGTCGGTCTATCATGGTGACCGGGGTGGATGGGTAGTTCTTGCTCATGTGTTCAGTATGCTTTTCTCCCCAGCTCCAAGGAATCTCTCGCGGGAATCACATTTTTTTAAAATTACTGGGGAGTACTCTTTGACTGAGGCAACCCATCTAGTGCTGTACCCAGACCTTTGACAGCGTCCTCAGCAGCCTTGCTAGCCTTCTTGCTGGTGTATTGGTTCATCTGCTCCACATCCCTCTGAGAAAGAATGTGGGGCTTGTCTGTCTCCTGAAGAATTGCAGGAGGTTGATCTGGTGAAGGGTTAGAGGGTGTTTGTGCCTTCTGCGGTATTGCCACAGGCCGAGAAACAACACCCGCTATATCAGGCATCTTCCTGCCGTTCTTTAAAAAAAGGAATGCCCCAAGAATGGCTAAAAATAACCCTGCAACCACAAGGGAGAACTTCAGTCCTTTGGATTGAGGAACTGGTCTGACTACTTCACCTAGAAGTCCCTTTCTAAATGCCTCAAATCCCTGAAAGCGTTCACCAACAACCTCACTGGTAGCCCTGTTGACTAGGGATTGTAGTCGAATCCATTCAGCTCTGTCTCCGAGACCATGAAAAGCCATTCCCTCTGCTGGTTGGAGGTACTTTGGCCGGCCCATCTTGTCTGGAGAGTTACCAGTGAGGAGCTGATAGATGAGAATTGCTACTCCCCACTGGTCAGCATTGCCTCCTGATTCCAGATACCAAGTAGGTGCAGCATGATAGGGTGTCCCCCTCATTGAAACCCGGGTTGCATCCTCAGCAGCCAATCCAAAGTCCGCAAGAGCAGGCTCTCCCCCTATGAAGAGCACGTTCTCAGGCTTGATGTCCCTGTGCTGAAGACCGGCTTCTGCAATAAGGGCAGCTCCTTGAACCACACCCAGGATGACATTTTTTATTTCATCCAAGGAGAACCACTTTCCAGCCAACTGGTGCCTATCCATAACCCCACGCAGGGTCATCGGCTCCCAATTCGGATCTTCAGGCGATAGCCCGTTAAACCCATCACTCACCGGCATCACATAGATCAACCCATCTTCGAGGAGGCGTACATGCTCAATAGGTACAAGGTTGGGGGATCTCAGTCCGCTGACTGCATTGGCATAGCGGCTCAGGGCAGATAATTCCTGCTCAAGGTGCCTGTGGGACTGTCTGGAGATCCATTTTATGGCCTTCCAAGCTCCTGTAGTTTCAGACTTTGAGAGCCATACCTCACCAAATCCACCTTCCCCGATCTTTCTGACTAGGGTGTAGCCTTCGATGGATGATCCTGGGGGGAGATTCATACCCACTCCATAGCAGTCAACTCAATCAAGTCGCACTTTTTTTTATTTTTTTGGTCTGTTTTTAAAAACTGAACCCAAAGAGGGACGGACATGGATGTTTATGGTGGGAAAAGGGCTGAAATGCCCCCTAAACCCTATTTTTAAATTTTGGGATCCACTTCGTTGCAATACCCTAGTTTACATAACTAATTAGTGCAGAGGGTATTACTTCATTATCTTGCGGATTCAATCCAACACCGATCATGAATTTGTTCTCGAAAATCTAAATTTTAGCAGGAGTGCCCCTGCGAGAACACCCCTGCTTCAAGTATATTACTAGATTATATTATCAGATTCAACTGTTAGTCTTCGTTTAATATAATTTCCTCTGCTGTGTATGTACCATCCTCATATTTCACTACCTTGCTTGAGGGTGACATAATCTCAACTGCGATTGAGGCCCCTGTTTCTGGATCCTGCAACACTCCAATATCTGCTTCCTCACCGAGGAACTGAATGAAATCCGGCAAAGCATATGGACCCACTTTCGGAATCTGTTTGAAGAGTAATCCTTTCCATCTGTACATGGCCCTAGAAAGCAACCCTGGTTTTTTCAGACAAAAGTTAGAGAAGACTTCGTAGGAGTAATGAGGATCACTGATGACCTCCCATTTGAAACGAATACCATTATTTCCCTTTCTTGTTTGTTTGAAATCATACTCTAGGAGTTTTGCTCTGTACCATCCTGTTGGTGGATTGAATCGTGGTGTTTTGACTGGCTTAATTGAGGGTTTAATAATCATTTGTTTATTGATTGTGTGCGCCTTTACTAAATCGCACTTTATTTTATATATCATGAGGGTTTTACTCATTTTCACTAAGTTCCCTTGCGCCCCCAACGCCCCCTTCTCTATAGGATCAGGGGCGTAGGGGCGCAGTAAGGAGAAATTTCTGGTTAGGTCCCTGAAAGGTTCATAGAGAGTCCTTCATTTAGAAAATATTTGTTTTCTGCGCTTTTCTTGATCAGGTTGATTTTCTCCAATCGTTCCAATCGTTTGCGGGCTCCACTCTGACTAAGGTTGCCAAGATTCATAATCTTGTCTCTGAGTTCAGTCCACGATAGTTCCTGAGTTCCGGACTCATAGATACTTATAGCAAATGTTCTGAGTTCTTGGATCACCTCATTTGCTTTCACCACGGCCTGGGAGGGAGCAAGCACGTGCATACCATCATCCTCAGAGAAATGAAATCTAACCCCATGCTCTTTTGGAATAGTGCAATGGCGGCCTTTATCCACCCACATTGTGGTTACTCCTTCAGTCTTCGATAATCTCAGGTTGGTTTCCGCCTTTCGCTCTAAATGGCTTCCTAGATGCCCTCTGGTCTTTCCTGAATCTGATCCAGGATTCTCATGGAGAACTGTTAGGATCGGACAATTGTAGTGAATAGCTAACTGCTGAAGTCTTGCCACGAGAGCGAAAGCTTCAGGCCCGTTATTGGGATCATTGATGAAATCGCCAATACCATCGATGAGCACTATAAAGATATTCTCTATGTACTCCATTGTTGCCTCCAAAAGAGCAAGCCGCTTGGAAGGATCCACATCACTTATGCAGTAGCTCTCGAGATTGCTAGGGGCCTCAACTAAACCCGCCCTACGAAGTGCTCTTTCTACCATTTTGTAATGATCAAAGCGTGACTGTTCTGTATCAAAATGCAGGATTGTTTTGCCCATGTGGGCGCTACATCTGAAGTTCAAACAGTCATTTCTTGATGCGCAGTCATTCATTGCTGCAGCAAGAACTGCTGAGGATGCGGCTGTTTTGCCATCCTTAGACTTTCCAGAAAGAACGCTAATATTTCCGGGCGTACAGATTACTTTATCGTCAAGTGACAACACCGGGTTAGGGCGCTCAGGTTTACATAGTTGGTTGAATCGCCGAAATTCAAGCAATGTCAGCAAGGAGGCGATCCTTATTTCCCTAGCCTCCTGACCCGCATTCCATTCTTTGTATCGGTTTTGCGCATGCAAATCCATTGAACGGGAACTTTGAAATATTGGCCCGGCATCCTCCTCAAACTCCTCATTGTTTCTGGGTATGAATTCGCGATTCATAAGCAGTTGCACATGAGGATTTCATCAAAGACGCAATTACGCCCTCGATCACGCCAATAGAAAACCCACCTCCCACATGTTTCCAAAAGGACCGCTAACTCTTCCTTCGCGATTTCTATACGCTCAGGGAGTGGCAATTCGACGGGAACGTGTTGCACCCAACTTCCATTTTCAAGCACTCGTAGAATCTCGATCTCGTCGGATATCGATTCCTCTCCTGCCATAAGAGTGACTTTTGTCACATGGATCCAGTCGCTCGTTTCACTGCGCACATAAGATGTACAGTGGTCACATAGATCAGGTCTCTTCGCATACAGGTGCTTTTCGAGTTCCTGTAATTCTTTAATCCGGACATTCGCAAAGCCGGTTGCCCCAAGACCGAGGCTGCCCAGGTGAGGGTCTCTACGGACTGAGTCGATCAGTTCTGTAAGGCCCTGTGAGCAAATATGAAGGGACTCATTGAGAGAGTTGGCGTGCTCCACTCTCTCCACAATTAAATCGAGGTTGTCGTGATGCATGTTATTCGTCCCCCTTCTGGTTCATGATGCGCTCGATCTCGCCTCTAGGGATGAGTCGGTGTCTGAGCTTAAGGATTGGAGAGAACTCCCCCGGGGATTCTTGGTCGAGGCAGTTTCTGAAAAAGGAGAAAATAGTTTGTGTTTTCATTTTATCTATCTGGGTTGCTTTCGGTTCTTGTTGGGAAAATCCTCATTTGTCGTGATCTCATTTTCTCGCGCACTTCCTGTGAAACCGCTCGATGTCTGAGAGGCGTATACGGATACAGCGCGCGGAGTAACGGAGGTGGTTGAGCGCCCCGCTACGGCACATGGCCCAGACCGTGCGAGTGGAGATGCCGAGGCGTGTAGCGGCCTCTGCCGGAGTGAGAAGGGTGATATTAGAATCGTGGTTCATAAGTACAGCGGAATATGCCAGTAGCGAAACCATACTGCGTTGCTGGGGTAATGCAACATATATTTCAACGAAATATTTCGCTGTCATTCTGCTTGTGGGTTCTGGACTCTGGTGGCACCATCGCCCGAGAATGAACGTCAGCCGTAAACGCACTACCTTGGCCATCCTCCGATCACTTCTTGGGCCGATTTGGGGTTCGGAAAAGTCCTTCTCCGACTTGACTGGCTTAAGTCTCTCCTGGATCAGGAAAGCATCTGCAGGCAGCGTGCCCATGACGCAGAGGGCAGCCGAATGCATTTCCGAGGCCACAGGCATCTCGCTCGAATGGCTGATGAATGCCAACATCAAGGCAACGCCGATTGGCGTCGATGATTCCTTATTCACTATGGAATCCTTCGAGAAGTGGGCTCAAAGGCGGCAGACAAAGCACGAAGAGACAATCACGGCTTCACCAGCCTACCCCCTACAGCAAATCCTGTTTAGCCTCCACGCAGCTCAAAAACAGGGAAAGTACTCAACAGCATTCTTCCACCTCCGGCAGTTCTCGGAGCTGATGCGTTGTCAATTTGCCCAGGATGGGGATCGGGCAGGAGCCGTACATTACGCCCGGTACCTTCTTGCAGAGATCAACAGCCTTCTTGGAAAAGCCAACCTTCATTCAGATGAGCAGGAGGAATTGACAGCGGAAGTGAAGTACGCCGGGGAAGCGCTCAGGAAGATCGAGATTTGAAGATCAGTTTTTCCTGACAATTCCTGACAAACTCGAGGTAACTTCGAGCAACTTGAGGTAAGTCGGCCAGCACAACGTGATAGCCCGTAGAGCCAGTATTTATGGGCTCAAAAGAGGATTTTGGCCTCTGTAAAAAATGGAGCGGGTGAAGGGAATCGAACCCTCGTCTCAGGCTTGGGAAGCCCACATTCTACCATTGAACCACACCCGCAAAAACTTAGTCCCAGGAATTGATCAAGTAGTTCTTTCCGGAATTGGTGAAGACCGTCCAGACGCCGACATGCTTGGTCAGATTAGTGCCTAAGGTTACCGCGCCTCCAACCGTTGTCTGATACGGCATATTCTGGAGTGTGTTCGCGTAGTTCGTATCAAGTGCCACCGAGTAGACATTTCCCCAAGGATCGCAGAATCCGGTGGAATTGGTTCCACCCTTTCCGGGCTTGTAAGCCGTTACTTCCATGAAGATGACGGCGCGCGGGTTGTTGGCACTGTCGTTTGTGGAGCAAAGCATGGAGATGTTGGTGAGGGCCATGTTCGTTCCCGAGAAGTTGGGCAGACGGCCATACTCGGTTTCATAGGCAGTGATTGCCGTGACAACTTGGACGGCCTGATTTTTTGCCGTGGTCTTTTTGGCGGAATTGAGTGCGTTGCCGGCGGCTGGGAAAAGCAGGGCCATCAGGATGGCTATGATGGCGATGACAACCAGGAGTTCGATCAGGGTGAATCCCGTGGAGGCTTTTCTGCTGCTGGGTAAATAGTTATGAAGGAGACGCATGGTGCTACTTTCCGCTGACTGCAATCCGGGACAAGCATTTTCTTGTTTGCTGGGGGGAGAAAGCATCCGATGGTGATGCGTGCCCAAGAACAGCTCCAGCGGACAGAAGAATGCAAAACGCTCGAAACATACCGGGCAGAAGTTTTCATCCAAACCGAACAGATCGAAGAGATCAAATGGTACAAATATTGAAAAAGGACCTCTAAGTGATCATCGGGTTGCCCCCAAAAGCGGGGCTCGCCCTGGAAAGAGGGGTATCCAAAAGACAATGCGGCAACCTTTCCGGGAAGCCGGGCCCCTGAATGAGCGGTTGGTCGCCGACCTGCTCCCCCTGCTTGAGGGGGAGCCGCTCCAAGCCGCGGGAATTGCCCGCGCGCTGCGGATGAACCGCGACGATCTTCCGCTGCTTGACCAAACCTTGTCCGCCTTGGAGCGGGAGGGGCGCATCGTCCGGGTTCGGCGCGATCACTACATCCTTCCCGAGAGCGCCGATCTCTTCACCGGAAAGCTTCAGATCCATGCCGGCGGATCAGGTCATGTGCTGGCGGATCAGGAGGGGGGAAAGGACCTATTTGTTTCCGCGGATAATCTCGGCACCGCGCTCAATGGCGACCGTGTCGTCGCCCGGCTCATTCATCAACCCAGATTCCATGGCCGCCCGCGTCGGGATGGCCGCCAAGAAGGGCGTATCATCAGGGTGGTGGAGCGGGCTGGCACACCCGTTGTGGGAACGCTCCGCAAGACGAATAACTTCTACCACGTCGTCGCCGACGATCCGCGCTTTCCCCGGACCCTCTATGTCCCCTCTCCCGAGGGAGCCAAGTTGGGTGAGAAAGTAGTGGCCCGTCTCGACCGCTGGGAGAACAGTCAGGAGAACCCAGAGGGGTGCATTGTCGAGGTGCTCGGGGATGCCAATGCGCCCGGGGTCGACATGCTCTCGGTCATCCACAAGCACGGGCTGCCGCGCGAGTTTCCCGCCCCCGTGAGCATCGAGGCCGAAAAATTCGGCGGCGCCATCACGCCCCGTGATCTCGAGGGGCGTGAGGATCTGCGAGACCACAGCATCATCACGATCGACCCGGACACGGCCCGCGACTTCGATGACGCCATCGAGGTGCAGCCCACGGGCTACGGATGGGACGTTGCCGTTCATATCGCCGATGTCTCCCACTATGTGAAGCCCGGCACGGACCTCGACAAGGAGGCCCGCAAGAGGGGCAACAGCGTCTATCTGGCCGATCGCGTGATTCCGATGCTTCCTGAAAATCTCTCAAACGGCCTCTGCAGCCTAAGGCCCGACGAGGACCGCCTGGCTTTCAGTGTCTTTGCCGAGATCAACCGCGACGGCAGTGTGCGCAAGGTGCGATTCGGCCGCTCGGTCATCCGCAGCAGTGCGCGTCTCACCTACCGTCAGGCCCTGGCACTGCTTGAATCAAAACCGACCGACGAAGTGAGCAGGCGCGTCCATGCCGCGTGGGACTGTTCCTCGGTGCTTCGGAAGAGGCGATTCGCTGCCGGGGCACTCGATCTGGAGATGCCCGAGGTCAAGGTGTGGCTCGATGACGAGGGGCATCCCGTGAAGCTCGAGTTGGTCGAGAATGACATTTCCCACCAGCTGATTGAGGAACTCATGCTGCTGGCCAACGAACAGGTCGCCCGTCACCTCAAGCGCAAGAGGCAGCCCAACATCTACCGCATTCACGAGAATCCGGAACCGGACAAGTTGGACGAGTACCGGGAGCTTGCCGCATCCTACGGTGTGAAGGCCGGGGATCTGAGCAACCGCGCCGAACTTCAGAAGCTGCTCGACGGGCTGAAGGGTAAGCCATACGCCGGCGCCCTCAAGATCGGCCTGCTCAAGAGCCTTAAGCGCGCGCGCTATTCCCCCGATCCCATCGGGCATTTCGGGCTCTCCAAGGCCGATTACAGTCACTTCACCAGCCCCATCCGCCGCTATGCAGACCTGCTCACCCACCGTGCGCTGGGCCGCGACCTGGACCCGAAGCAGCAGGGTCCCTCGTCGGGTGACCTTGCCACGGTCAGCGAACATCTCTCCACGACCGAGCGCACCGCAGCCGATGCGGAGAAGGAATCGGTACGGCTCAAGAAACTGGAATATTTCGGCAAGCTTGCCGAGGCCGCGACCCACGGCGGAGTCGCCCCCTCCTTTGATGCCAAGGTAATCGAGGCCCGCAACTACGGCCTGCTGGTGGAACTTCCCGAGGCGATGATGACCGGGCTGGTGCCGGTCTCCTCGATGGATGACGATTTCTACATCTTCGATGCCACCCGCTCCCGGCTCATCGGCAAACACTCCCGGAAGATCCTCAAGGCGGGCGATGAACTGCGGGTTCAGGTCGCCCGTGTCGATCCCTTCAAGCAGCAGATCGATTTCAAGATCGCCAGGGAATCGCACTCCACGAAAGCAGGAAAACCGCAGGGGGCGCACGGAGGCAAAGCCGACTTCATGGACGGGTTGACCTGGTGATATTTTCGGAACGCAAAACACTTCTACTGACCGGCCTCCCTGTCTTAAGCTGACCCGATTGTGAGCACCCAATCCCACCCCGTTTCCATCGCCCAGCTGGAGGAAATCTACCGTTCCCCGTTTTTCGACCTCATCCAGCGTTCGCGCTCCATCCATCTCCAGAACTGGGACGAGGACAATGTGCAGCTCTGCACCCTGCTCAGCGTGAAGACCGGCGGCTGCAGCGAGGACTGTTCCTACTGTGCGCAGAGCTCACGATACAACACCGGGGTGAAGGCCGGAAAGCTCATGGGTTGCGATGAAATCCTTCCCCTGGCCAAACAAGCCCGGGAGAGCGGCACGACGCGCTTCTGCATGGGAGCCGCCTGGAAAGGAGTCAAATCCGGCGACAGCCGCTTCAACTCGATGCTCCAGACCGTCCGTGAAGTCAGCAAGCTGGGCATGGAGGTCTGCGTGACCCTCGGTCAGCTTGGAGATGAGGAGGCCCGCCAGCTAAAGGAGGCCGGCGTCACCGCCTACAACCACAACATCGACACCTCCCCGGAGTTCTATCCCCAGATCGTCTCCAGCCACACCTTCGACGACCGCCTCAACACCATCTCCTCCGTGCAGAAGGCCGGCATGGCCGTCTGCTGCGGCGGTATTATCGGAATGGGTGAGACCGAGCGCGATCGTCTGCGGATGCTGGAAGTCCTCTGCGGATTCAATCCCCCGCCCGAGAGCGTCCCGATCAACTGCCTCATGTCGATGCCCGGCACCCCGCTGGAACAGCAACCCGTTGTCGATGTCTTCGAACTGGTTCGCCTCATCGCCACCACCCGGATCATGTTGCCGAAGGCTCGCATCCGACTGTCCGCAGGACGCACCCGCCTCACCCGCGAGGGGCAGGCGCTCTGTTTCTTTGCGGGGGCCAACTCCATTTTCTACGGAGACAAACTCTTGACGGCCGCCAATCCAGGCACCAATGAAGATCTCGATCTGCTGCGCGCCATCGACCTTGCACCCATGGAGCAGGGAGTGCCCGCCGCGGTCTGACATTTCGCGCTCGTAGCTCATCGGATAGAGCAGGGGTTTTCTAAACCCTTGGTAGCAGGTTCGATTCCTGCCGGGCGCACCACGTTTTTTTCACCATGGACTCTCCCCAAAAAGCACCCCGCATTCTTGTCATCCGTCGGGACAATATCGGGGACTTGGTCTGCACCACCCCCCTCATCCGTGCCCTCAGGGAACAGCTCCCCACGGCCTACATTGCGGCACTGGTGACCCGCTACAATCAGGCCGTGATGGCGGGCAATCCCGACATCGACGCACTCTTCTCCTATACCAAGGCGAAGCATCTGGAGCGGGGGGAAAGCCGTGTCGGCATCCTCTGGAGCCGGGTGAAGACCATCTGGACGCTCCGCAAACAACGCTTCGACTGGATCCTCCTCCCCGGAGGACCGCAGAGAAGCTCGCTTCGTTTCGCCAAGTGGATCGGAGCTGGGAAAATTCTCGTGCGCGATGAGGGGGATGCGGTCGGTGGTCCTCATCATGTCGAGCAGTGCTGCCATCAGCTTGTCAGGATGGGATTAAGGTTTGAGACTCCCTTGGCTCGACTGATGACCGAGGAGGCTCGTGTGGAAAAGATCAGGAGTGCGATGCCTCATGACTGGAGCGGGCATGCCGGTCCGGTGATCGCCCTCCATCTCAGTGCCCGCAAACCATCCCAGCGCTGGCCTGCGGGGCGGTTTGCCGAATTGGCCCGCTCCCTTGATGAGAGGCTGGGCGCAAGGATTCTGTTATTCTGGTCACCCGGATCCGCTGACAATGCCACCCATCCCGGGGATGATGAAAAAGCCCGGGAAGTTCTTGCCGCTACGGCGGGGTTGCCGGTGCATCCCGTGGTAACGGAGCGACTGGAGGACCTGATCGCGGCACTCTCACTCTGTGATGCCATGGTCTGCAGCGATGGAGGTGCCATGCATCTGGCGGCTGCACTGGGCAAGCCGATGGTCTGCCTCTTCGGGGATTCCGATCCCGAGCATTGGGGTCCATGGAAGGTGCCTTCCGTGGTTCTTCATCCTGCAAGTCGCGAGGTGACCGATATTTCCGTGGAGGAGGTCTCCACCTCGCTTGGGAACCTTTTGCAAAAGGCCTAGCAGGGTACGACGGCAGGACTCATTCTTCCCTCCATGCTCGAGATCACCATCCTTGCCAGTGGCAGTGGCGGCAATGCCGCGCTGGTAAGAACCGACACGGCATCATTCCTTGTGGACGCGGGGCTCAGCACCAAGGAGTTGACGCTCAGGCTGGCAAGTTGCGGCGTGGAACCCCGTGACCTTTGCGCCATTCTGGTGACTCATGAGCACGGGGATCACACGAAGGGGCTCCCCCAGTGGTCCAAGAAGCATGGTACCCCGATCTACTGCAATCGTCAGACGGCAGCGGTTCTCCGGGACAAAGTGACTGACTTCGGCGGCTGGAAGATCTTTGAAAGCGGGGCCGAGTTCGCCCTGGAGGGAACAACCGTGCGCTCCTTCCTGGTGCCGCACGACGCGGTTGAACCGGTAGGCTTCGTGATCCGCGAGCGGACTCATTCCTTTGGATTCCTAACCGATCTGGGTCACGCCACTACCTTGGTCACCGAATCAATACGCGATGTCGACGGTCTCCTGATCGAGGCAAATTACGACGAGCAACTTCTCGAGAAAGACACAAAGCGGCCATGGTCGATCAAGCAACGCATCCAGTCCCGCCACGGCCATCTCTCTAACACTGCGGCGGCTGAAACCGTCTCCCGGATCCGCCACGACGGCCTTGGCCATCTTCTGCTGGGCCACCTCAGCAGGGACTGTAACAGCGAGGAGTTGGCGCTCGGAGCGATGCGGAGAATACTCGGCGACAGTGCCATCAATCTCCTGTGCGCCCTGCAGGAGGAGAAATCTCCCGCCGTGCGTTTTAGTTAAAAATCCGTTCCCGCACGATCAAGTAGGTCCAGTTGGCCGCGATGAGGACGACCACTCCGATTCGTATCAGAAAAGCCGTTTTTTCAGGGATTGGTTCTACCCTTAAACGCGGAAGCCCCGCAATGGTAACAACCACACTGTAAACAAGATAAAGTGCCATTCCAAAAATAGCCAGAATGAGCAGCGGGTTAAAAAGAAAGGCCGCAGCAACGTTTCCATGAAGCAGGCAGCGAAGACCGCGGGTCATCCCGCATGTGGGGCAGGGAAGGCCGGTTAATGTATGAAGTGGACAGAGTGGTGTTGGAAACCCGCTGAGGAGCCAGCCCGCGGCCAGAATGCCTCCGAGGACGACAACCAGTCCCCAAGTCAGTTCCGGATCATGTTCACCGGGAAAGAGTGGTCGCCAAATGAACCGAGGGAACCGCAAGGAATTATGGAAGCTTGGGGAGTGAGGGCATGCCGCCACCCATCTGATGGCTCAACTCCGCGATTCCAACCCCGGCCACGGCCCCCACAAGGAGCAGGAGACCGCAGCAGAGAAGTCCTGGAAGCGTGATGGCTAGCGTCGCCCTCCAGCCCTCCGTGTGCTGAGCTTCCTTGAGTCCGATGATGACCGCATAAGCACCCCAGACGACGCCGATCAACCCTCCGCAAAGCGGGATGAGATTGAGCACCATGGCGCTGGCGTACCCGTAGCAGGTCACCCGGAACGTTGTTTCAAACGGTCTATGGGCGCCACCCAATAATTTTAGACAAAGATGGGTGATGCCCGCTGAGATAAAAGCGCTGATCACGTAGAGCGCCGGGGAGAGAAGAACAGAGCCGATCAACGCCACGGAAAAGGAGGAGCCCGAGGCGTGGGAGAGCTTGGGGGCAAAGACCGCCGGGTTCAGCGAGGACATCGCAATCTGGTAGAATGCGGTGACTGCGTACATCGCGCTGCCGAGGATCACATGATAGAGCAGGGGGTTGGTGAGGCCGCCCGTGTGTTTCATGGAAGCGAATGTCTGGGTCGGGCGTAAAAGCACATCCCCGATGGTCTGGGAGAGCGCCGCGAAAAAACCGAGAGACTCGCGATCCTCCCAAGCCGGGCCGGATCCCTCGATGACTTCAGGAGTTACCTCTAGCCTCACGATCGAATCCAAGGTTGGAGCGGGAAGTTCCATGCCCCATTGGGGGGCCATCTCACCGAGAGGCTTCCATTCGGACATACCCTCCCGCCAGGCAAGATCACCGGCGTTGAAACGCCCCGAGTGAATGCCCTCGCGGACGGCGTCCTCGCTGAAGGAGCCGAGGGATTGATGGTTGCGCGCAATATGGATGTTGGCCATAGGGAGAGAAAAAGCTGAAAAGCTGAAAGCTGAAAGCTGAAACTGCCTGCGGGCGTTCGCGGGGGGATCGAGGTTGTCCTTTGCTCTTTCACAATGCCTCCCTCATCCTTCATATTTTCCCCTTCATGCCATTCTCGACGACACTGCTCATGACTCTGGATTGTCCGGACCGGGTTGGGCTTCTCGCAACGATCACCGGTTTTGTCGCCGAGCAACGTGGCAACTTCATCGAGGTGAACCAGTTCACCGATACCATTAACAGCTGGTTTCTTGCCCGCTTTGCCTTCGAGATTCCGGAGGGTGTGACCCTGGAGTCGGTGCGAACCGCCTTCGCTCCGATTGCGGTCAGCATCAATGCCAGCTGGTCGATCCGTGACAGCTCCAAGCCGTTAAGGACCGTCCTCCTTGTCAGCAAGGAGGACCACTGCCTTGCCGATCTCATCTGGCGGTGGCGTTCCAAGGAAATGAACATCGAGGTGCCCCTCGTCATTTCGAATCATGAAGACCTGCGGGGATCCGTGGAGAAGGAGGGGTTGCCATTCCTTCATATCCCCATTCCGGCGGATGATGCCGGCAAGGACGCGGCCTTCCGCCGCCTGAGCGATGCCATTTGCGATGTTTCGGGAGAACTCACCGTCCTCTGCCGCTACATGCAGATCCTGCCTTCATGGTTTTGCGAGGAGCATCACAATCGCGTCATCAACATCCATCACTCGCTCCTGCCGGCTTTTGCCGGGGCCGACCCCTACCGCAGGGCCTATGACCGCGGCGTGAAGCTGATCGGAGCAACCTGCCACTACGCCACCTCCGAGCTGGATGCCGGACCGATCATCCATCAGGAGATGATCCCGATCGAACACTTCCACACGCCCGGCGAGATGCGGCGTCTCGGCCGCGATTGCGAGCGCCTAGCCCTTGCACGCGGCGTCCGTCTCCATGTCGATGACCGTGTCGTGGTGCACGGATCGCGCGCGATAGTCTTCGGGGATTGAGTCATGAATGCATCCGCCGCCACTCCCCATCTCCGTGCCCGAGGCCTTTGCCAGACCTACGATCTTGGAGAAACAAAGCTGCAGGTTCTCAAGGGTGTCGACCTGGATGTGGCCAGGGGAGAGGTGGTCTTCTTGAGGGGTGCTTCCGGGGCGGGCAAATCGACGCTTCTCTACATCCTTGCCGGCCTTGAGCATCCCCGGGAGGGAAGCGTCGAGTTCGAGGGGGAACAGCTTTTTGCGCTCAAGGGGGATCGTGAGGCCCTGCTGCGTAACCGCCGCATGGGATTTGTCTTTCAATCCTACTTCCTGCTGCCGGAGCTGACGGCGCTCGAGAATGTGCTCCTGCCCTCCATGCTCGGTGGCAGGAAAAACGAAGCGCATGCCCGCAGTCTGCTTGATCGGGTCGGCCTAGTCGGACGCCTGGACCATCTTCCATCGCAACTCAGCGGCGGGGAGCAACAGCGCGTGGCGATCGCCCGTGCGCTGGTCAACGATCCCGGCATCCTCTTTGCCGACGAACCGACAGGCAACCTCGATGCGGCAACCGGAGCCGGAATCATCGAACTCCTCCTCGGGCTTGCCAAACAGGATGGTCGGACGTTCGTTGCCGTCACTCATGATCCGGCGCTCGCCACCCTGGGCGATCGTCAGCTTTACCTAAGAGAGGGTCATCTGGAGTCGATTTGAACACGATGACACCCTCGATGATCATCACGCCCGTCCAGGTCATGTTTTTCGACACCGATGCAGGCGGTGTCGTTCACAACATCGCTTACCTTCGTTTCATCGAGACAGCCCGCACCCTGCTCGCCGTAAAGCTGGGAATGGATTGGGAGCGGATGGCCCGAACGTCGGTCTATCCCGTGGTGGTGCGTACGGAGATCGACTACAGGCGGCCCGCCATCCTGGGAGATGAACTCGAGGTTCATGGTCGCCTCGGCGAAGCGACGCCCGCGCGGTTCCGGTGTCATTTTGAGATCAAGCGCCCCCGTGACGGTGCGCTCCTGATCACCTGCCAACAGGCACTTGCGTTCGTGAAGATGCCGGAAGGAAAGCCGCTCCGCCTCCCCAAAGGCTGGCCCGAACCTTTTGCACCGGAACTTTAACGGAGAAATCCGATTTTCAGGTTTCAGGTTTCGGTGTTCAGGTTTTAACATCACGTGATGGAACAAGTCGTCATCATCGGATCCGGATGCGCCGGATGGACCGCAGCAATCTACACCGCGAGAGCCAATCTCAGTCCGCTACTCATCACCGGGCAACAACCGGGAGGTCTCCTCACCACGACGTCGAGCGTCGAGAACTTCCCCGGTTTCCGCAACGGAATCGAGGGAACCGAGCTGATGACCGAGATGCAGGAGCAGGCAACGCGCTTCGGCACCCGTATCCAGTATCTGAGCCGCGTCGAGGAGGTCGATTTGTCCTCAACACCATTCAAAATCACCGTCGACGGCAAGGTGATCGAGGCTCGGAGTGTGATCGTTGCGGTCGGCGCCGGGCACCGCCACCTTGGCGTCCCCGGAGAGCATGAGCTCGAGAACAGAGGGGTCACCTACTGCGCGACCTGCGACGGCGCTCTTCCTATCTTCCGCAATCAGCCGCTTGTCGTGGTCGGGGGGGGCGATTCGGCATGCGAAGAGGCCAGCTACCTGACCCGGTTCGCCTCCCAGGTCTATCTCATCCACCGCCGCGACTCCCTACGCGCCTCCCGCATCATGGCGGAGCGAACACTTGCCAATCCGAAGATCACTCCCGTCTGGAACTCTGTCGTCGAGGAGGTGCTCGATGTTTCCGAAAAACGCGTGACCGGCGTTCGTCTGAAGAACCTTGTTTCGGGTGAGGCCAGCACGCTCGCCTGTTCCGGCGTGTTCGTCGCGATCGGACACACCCCTAACACACAGATCTTCAAGGGTCAGCTTGCCATGGATGAGGCCGGTTACCTGACGCTGGCGCAGGGCAGCCGCACCAACATTCCCGGGGTTTTCGCGGCCGGAGATTGCGCCGACTCGGTTTATCGTCAAGCCATCACGGCCGCCGGCATGGGATGTGCCGCTGCAATTGACGCGGAACGCTGGCTCGCCGGCATCTAAAGATCGGCCAGGTCGGTTTGCCCGGCCGGTTTGAATCATGGTCATCTGCGATCTCACGCAATTTTACAGCCCTTTTTCGGGAGGGGTCAGGCGTTATGTCGCGGAAAAGGCGAAGCATCTTGAGGTCGCGGGTGACAGGCATGTGCTCATTATTCCGGGAGAAAAAAACGAACGTCGCATCGAGGGTCTCCAGACGGTTTACACCATCGAGTCACCCCTTGTATCACGAACCTCACGCTACCGGGCGCTCATCAATCTGAATCTCATCGAGGAGGCGCTGGAGAGGGAGCAACCCGATCTGATCGAGTCCGGGGATCCTTACCAAGTTGCGTGGAAGGCACTCGCCTCGGGGCGCGCGCTTGGCATTCCGACCGTCGGTTTCTACCACTCCCATTTTCCCGATGCGGTGCTCCGATCCGTGGCCAAGTATTTCGGCTCCATCTCCGTCATGATGGCCGAGGAGATCGGCCGGAAATACGCGGTCTCCCTCTACAATAAATTCGAGCGCACCCTTGTTCCCAGCAAGGGTCTGTCGGAGCTCCTGCAAGAGTGGGGGCTTGAGAACATTGAGACGCTGGAACTCGGTGTCGACACGGCAGTCTTTTATCCTGACGCGGATCGTGGAAGGACTGCCCGCACACGCCTTGGATGGCCGAAGGACCGCCAGGTCTTGCTTTATGTCGGGCGGTTAAGTCCTGAGAAGAATGTGCGCCAACTGCTCAACGCCTTCGCTCTCCTCCATAAAAATGCGCCTGGTCGCTACCACCTGGCCGTGGTGGGTGACGGGATGCTGCGCGGCACGCTCCAGCGCCTGGAGGAAGAGACGGGTGCGGTGAGTTGGATGCGTTACTGTAACAGCGCTTCCGATCTTGCCGATATCTACCGTGCCGCCGATCTCTTTGTTCATCCCGGGGTCAAGGAGACATTCGGTCTCGTGACGCTGGAGAGCCAGGCCTGCGGGACACCTGTTGTGGGCATCCGTGGAAGTTACATGGACGCGATCATTTTCTGCGAACTTCACAACTGGTCCGCGGATGATGATCCTATGGCCCTTGCCGCAGCCATCGAGACTGTGGCCGGGCAGGACCTGGCGTCATCGGGACTCAAGGCAGCTGCATTCGTGGGAAGCCGTTATGGATGGAACGAGGTGTTCGGCCGTCTCTTTGCGATTTACCGCGAAGTCATCGCCTCGTACAACCCATAGGGTGTCTTCGGTAACCACAGCAGCCTCGCCGGCCAGTTCCTCTTCCAATCTTGCATCAGGTGTCGTCATCCGTCGGTTTGAGGCGCGAGACCGGAAGGCAGTAAGACATCTCTGCTGCGACACGGGATTCCTGGGCAAGCCGATCGATCCCGTTTTTGAGGATCGTGAGATCTTCGCCGACTACCTGACCCGCTATTACACTGACATCGAGCCCGAGTCCTCTTTCGTGCTCGAGCAGAACGGAATGGTGAAGGGTTACCTCCTGGGATCGTACCGCCCCTTCCGCCAGCAACTCTTCAACTTTTTCAACAACATCCACCTCTTCACGCGCGGGATGGCGAAGTACCCCTTCTACAACAAGGCAACGCGGGACTTCATCGGCTGGATCCTGCGTACCTCTTGGAAGGAGGTGCCGCAGGCCCCCCGGCGCAGCGCCCATTTTCATTTCAATATCCTGCCCGAGGCGCAGGGGCTTGCCCATAGCACCAGACTCATGAACAGCTATCTGGACCATCTCCGTGGCCATGGCGTGAGGCAGGTCTATGGACAGGTCGTCACTTTTGAGGGGCGCCGCGGGGCACGCGTCTTCGAGCGCTACGGGTTTCAGGTGCTCAACCGCAGTGAAATCACCAAGTATCGCAAGACCCATCCCGAGCCGGTCTACCTGACGACGGTACTGAAGGAGCTGAATTAGGGGAAATCGGTTTGGCCTCCAGTCTTTAGCATTTTAGGAGGTTGGTTGACCCTCTCTCTGAAAGACCCTTGAGTTTTCCGTGCTTGAGTCGAGTTTCTCACACAACTCTCCCCCAACAACCTAAAGCCCCAACCGTCATTAGCCTTTCTTCCCCGTTCCCCGAATGACCGACACCGAGGCAGCGATCATCCTCAACATGCTTCCCCAAGTGGGCCCCGTCCGGGTGCGCCGGCTGCTCGAGCGCTTTGGCTCCTACCAGGAGATCCTTGGAGCCACCGGCTCGGCACTCCGTGGCGTCGAGGGAATCGGGCAGGAGGTCTCCTCGGTGATCACCTCATGGAAGGATCATATAGATCTCGATGCTGAGCTGGCTCTTGTTGAGTCGTGCGGCGCGCGCGTGCTGACTCACGCCGACTCCGAGTATCCCGAACTTCTGAAGGAGATCCATGATCCGCCGATCGTCCTTTATGTTCTGGGAAAGCTTGAGGATCGCGATCAACGCAATGGCATCGGAATCGTCGGCACCAGGAAAGCGAGTCACTACGCCACCGAAGCGGCCAAGAAACTCGGTTACCAGCTCGCCTACGCCGGCCTCACCGTCTACAGCGGTCTGGCTCGTGGCATTGACACGGCTGCACATCAAGCCGCATTGGCGGCAAATGGCAGAACGGTAGCCGTTTTGGGTAGCGGCCTCTCCCACATCTACCCCGAGGAGAACGTGCCCTTGGCCGAGAAAATTGCGGCTGGTCATGGAGCCGTCATCAGCGAGTTCCCCATGGGGACTACCCCGACGAAGCAGACTTTTCCAAAGCGCAACCGCATCATCAGCGGTTGTTCCTTCGGACTCTTGGTCGTCGAGGCAGGCCTGAACAGCGGGGCCCTGATCAGCGCCCGGGAGGCCGGAGAGCAGGGGCGCTCCCTCTACGCGGTGCCGGGGCGGATCGACCAACCCGGCACCCTGGGTTCAAACCGCCTGATCCAGCAGGGAGCCAAGCTCGTGATTGATGCCGGCGATATCCTTTCCGATCTCCCGATGCTTTTCGCCGCACCGCCGGAGCTTGCAAGCAGTCGTCCGAAGGTGGAACTCATGGGGGAGGAACTCCTTGTTTATGAGGCAATAGGAGATGATCCGACCCCGGTGGACACAATCATCCAGAAATCCGGTTTGCCAGCGGCGACAGTCTCTTCTAGGTTGCTCGCCCTTGAACTAGGTCGCCATGTTCGGTCCCAACCAGGCAACCGGTTCCTCAAACTGATCTGATCCCTCTTATCCATGTCCAAGACCCTAGTCATCGCCGAGAAGCCAAGCGTCGCCTCCGATCTGACGCGGGCCCTTGGCGGGAAGCCGGGCAGGACTGAGTTCTTCGAGGTCGATGACTTCATCATCACCTCGGCGGTGGGTCACCTGGTCGAGCTTTGCCTGCCGAATAAGATGACGGGCGGCAAGGGGCTCTCTTGGAAGCTGGAGGCCTTGCCGATCATTCCTGAGGAGTTTGAGCTTCAACCGATTGCGCGTTCCGCGGACCGCCTCTCGGTGGTCAAGAAACTGCTCAAGAAGCCCGAAGTCACCACGGTGATCAATGCCTGCGACGCCGGCCGTGAAGGAGAATTGATCTTCCACAATATCATCCAGTTGACCGGCTGCAAAAAGCCCGTGAAGCGCCTCTGGCTGCAGTCGATGACCAAGGAGGCGATCAATGAGGGCTTTGCAAAACTGCGCGATGACGCGGAGATGCAACCGCTCGCCGCGGCCGCTGTCTGCCGCTCCGAGAGTGACTGGCTCGTCGGAATCAACAGCACCCGGGCGTTGACCGCCGTGAACTCCGGTCAGGGAGGTTTCCAACTCACGCCCGTCGGCCGTGTCCAGACCCCGACCCTCGCGATCCTTGTCGAGCGTGAGGAGAAGATCCGGGATTTCGTTCCAAAGACCTATTTCGAGGTTTATGGTGAATTCTCCGTCGCCGCAGGAAGCTATCCCGGCCGCTGGTTTGACGAGGAGTTTGTCAAAGATGATTCCGCGCCGGATAACAAAGCCGAGCGCCTTTGGGATCAGGGCCGCGCCGAAAGCATCCGCGCCAAGTGCGAGGGCAAACCGGGCGTGATCGAAGAGACCAAGAAGTCGACCTCCCAAGCATCCCCGCTTCTTTACGATCTGACCACTCTCCAGCGTGAGGCGAACGGACGCTTCGGCTTCAGTGCCAAGCGCACCCTTCAGTTGGCACAGCGTCTCTATGAGCATCACAAGGTGCTCACCTATCCCCGTACCGATTCACGGTACCTGCCCGAGGATAATCTTCCCGCCGTAAAAGCAGCATTTAAGTCCTTCGAGGACAAGGATCTGCGCAAGCATGCAGAACATGCCCTGGCGGAGAATCTGGTGATCAAGACCGGCAAAGTCTTCAACAATGCCAAGGTATCCGATCACCATGCCATCATCCCGACGGGCGCGTCGACGGCTGGGCTTGATGAAGTCGAGATGAAGCTGTTTCTGATGGTTGCCCAGCGCTTCGTGGCGGTTTTTTATCCACCGGCCCGTTTCGATGTCACGACCCGCATTACCCGTGTCGAAGGGGAACCCTTCAAGAGCGAGGGGAAGGTGATGACCGATCCGGGTTGGCAGACGGTCTACGGCAAGCATGCCGTTGCCGAGGGCGAGGAGGATGCCAAGATGCTGGTGCCCGTCTCCGCATCGAATGGAGCACTGGAAAACGCCCGCACGGAGAGTGTTCAGGTCCAGGAATCACAGACACGCCCCCCCGCCCGCTACAACGAGGCGACCCTGCTGAGTGCCATGGAGGGAGCCGGCAAGTTCGTCGAGGATGAGGAGCTGCGCGATGCAATGAAGGAGCGCGGACTGGGTACTCCCGCCACGCGTGCCGCCATCATCGAAGGTCTACTGGGAGACGGCTACGTCCTGCGCGAGGGACGAGACCTCACGGTCACCAGCAAAGGATTGGCGCTCATTCACCTGCTCCGCCATATGGGTGTCGCCGCCTTGACCTCGCCGGAGCTCACCGGCGAGTGGGAGAGCAAGCTCAAGCGGATGGAGGCGGGAGAATTTCAGCGACCCAAATTCATGGAGGAGATTCGCAGCTTCACCCGTGACATCATCACAAAGGCGCAGGGTTTCACCGATGATGCCGAGGGAGCTTTTCCCGATCTCGACGTCACCTGCCCGAAATGCGGCAAAGGTCCCTTTAAGGAAAACGTCCGCCAGTTCAAATGTCGCAGCTGCGACCTAAGCCTTTGGAAATCGTTGGCCGGTCGACCGCTGGAGCGCCCCGAGATCACAGCGCTGCTCACAAAAAAAACCGTCGGTCCCCTGGATGGCTTCCGCAGCCGTTTTGGGAAACCTTTCTCAGCGGAGTTGGAGTTTGATCCGGAGTTTAAACTCAAGTTCGTCTTTGGTGAGCGTGAGGGTGATCCCGCCGCCGAGGAAGCACTCCGCAACTCGGAAGCCATTGCCCCGTGTCCTGTCTGTAAAAAGGGAACGATCCGCGAAGGTGTCACCAGCTATGTCTGCGATCAGTCGATCGGCGCCGAGAAAACATGCGAATTCCGGACAGGCAAAACCATCCTGCAGCGATCGATTCCGCGTGAAGAGATTGTCAAACTTTCCGAAACCGGCCGGACGAATCTCATCGCCGGGTTCGTTTCAAAGAAGGGGCGCAAATTCGCCGCCTACCTCAAGCTGGATGGAAAGAAAGTCGGCTTCGAGTTCGAACCACGCGAACCCAAGGCATCCAAAGGAGAAGGCGAAGGATCAACCGTGAAGCGCGGGCGATTTGGCAAACCTCTCAAGCCGAACCTCACCACCGATGCGGTCGCCGAGGCTGTGGAGAAGAAGTCCGCCAAAGCTGCTAAAGTTACGAAACCTAAGAAAGCTCCCGTCAAAAAGGCGCCCAGAAAGGCAGCTTAATCCTTCGAATAGGTAGTCGAGAAGTGCGGGTACCAGAAGGTGCAGGCCTGATCCGGGAGGATCGGCAGACAAAAGAAGGTTTCTAAAGCAACACGCTAGAACTTTTTGCTGCAACCGCAACTTCCCCCGCATCCTGGTCTCTTTCGGGCACGAAGCCAGCGGGCAACGAAGAAAGCCACGGCCGCCACAACAATGCCAAGGGCGACGGCTGTTTGGATCTCTGGGTTCATGGGGTTACTGTAATCCTTAGTGGAAGCCGATCAAGTGGCCCCCTTGATACACCAGGAAAGCGAGCACATAGGCCGTGCCCGTCATGTAGCAGAACTGGAAGAGCGGCCATCGGATACTGTTTGTTTCCCTGCGCACAACGGCGAGGGTGCTGACGCACTGCATGGAAAAGACAAAGAAGATAAGAATCGAAAGGCAGGTCAGCGGGGAAAAGACAGGGGTGCCATCGGGCCGCTTCTGCTTTCGCAGAGTCTCTCCCAGCATGTCAGGGGCTTCACCCTTCTTGCGCTCGACGTTGTAAACGACCGACATCGTCCCGACAAAGACCTCGCGTGCCGCTTGGGCCGCAACAAGGCCGATGCCGATCTTCCAATCCATGCCGAGTGGTGCCAAGACAGGCTCGAGCGTCCGTCCGATATGTCCCGCAAAGCTCTGCTGGAGTTGTTCGGTTTTGGAGGGTTCATGCAATTCGGTTGCCCCTTCCCGGACATGAATCTTCGGGAAGCTTGCCAGGAACCAAAGGATGATTGAGATGCCAAGGATCACGGTGCCGGCACGCTTGAGGAAGATTCCCGCCCGCTGAAGCATTTGGGAGACGATCTGGTGAAGCGAGGGGAGACGATACGGGGGGAGCTCCATCAGGAAGAGCGGCGTCTCTCCCTTGAGGATGGTTTTTTTGAAAAGCCATGCAAAGAAAAGCGCGGCGACTGTTCCGAGAAGATAGAGACCCATCATGAGGGCTCCCTTGGTCCATACGGAACCTGAGCCGGTGGGCCAGAGCGCGGCGATCATCAGTGCATAGACCGGCAGCCTTGCCGAGCAGCTCATCAGTGGCGCCACGAGAATCGTGACCAGACGATCTTTTGGGTTCTCGATCGTGCGGGTCGACATGATGCCGGGAATCGCACAGGCATAGGAGCTAAGGAGAGGAATGAAGGATTTTCCATGAAGCCCGACTTTGCTCATCACTCGATCCATGAGGAATGCGGCGCGCGCCATGTAGCCGGTATCTTCGAGCAACCCGATGAAGAAAAAGAGGATCAGGATCTGCGGGAGAAAAATGACGACGCCACCCACGCCCGCCAACACACCGTCTGTGAGCAGATCGCGTAGATCTCCCGGAGGCATGATGCCCTGCACCCAATCGGATAGCTTATCGAACCCCGCATCGATCCAGCCCATCGGGTATTGGGCTATGGTGAAGATCGAGACGAACATCAGCGTCATCGCCCCAAGGAAGAAGATCCATCCCCAAAGGCGATGCGTCAGCAGGTCATCCAGACGTTGTGTCAGTCGGTCGCTCGCATCATGGGTTCCGCCTTGGGCCGCGTGACAGAGCTCCTCGATACCCTGATACCGTGCAGCCACCATCTTTTCCCTCCATCCCGGCAACTCCCGCTCAAGCAGCGCCCTCTCGGAAAGAACAAAGCCGAGCGATTCACCTGCACCCATCTCCTTTGCAAGGGCGGATGTTTCCGCCTCGGCTGCCGCGAGCAGAATGGATGCCTTCATCCTCACCATGGGATCGCGCGGCTTGCGGTGATCGGATGGAGATTTGCCGGGCCAGTGAGAGGCAACGGCATCCGACGCCTTGGTGAGCTGGGAGGGAAGTTCCGGTTTCCAGTTGCTGCGGGGCACCTCGGCTCGACTCAGGGCCAGCCGTAGTGGCAACAGCGTCTCCTTGCGTGTCGCCTGTACGGGGATGACCGGCACCCCGAGCTCTGTTGACAGCTGCTCGGGATCGAGAGGCATGCCCTGGGCCATCGCGACATCGATCATGTTCAGGGCGACGATGGTCGGCAGGCCGAGCTCCAGCACCTGGGTGATGAAGTAGAGATTGCGCTCCAAGTGGGAGGCATCAACCACGCAGAGAATACGACTCGGGCGCGGAGTATCCTGACGGAGATCCATCAGCACATCGCGTGTGATGCGCTCGTCGGGAGCATGGGCGCCGAGGCTGTAGCTCCCGGGAAGGTCCAGCAGTTCAATCTTCTCACCGTGCTGGCCGATGAACTGACCCGATTTTTTTTCAACGGTGACACCGGGATAGTTGCCTACTTTTTGACGGAGGCCTGTCAGGGCATTGAAGAGCGTGGTCTTTCCGCTGTTGGGATTGCCGACAACGGCATACGACTTCGGTTGGTTGGCGGCAGGATGAACCGGTGCGTCGGGCTCCGTCGATGCATGCGAGATCGAGAGCACGGTTTTCGTGGAGCTTCTGTTGACCACGTGAGAGGGAGGCACGAACGGGAGGGCGCTGCCTCCGCTTTCCTTGACTGTCTCCACCAGTTCTCCGAGCACTTGGGCCGCATCGGCGTTGCGGATACTGAGCTCGAATCCACGCAACCGGAATTCCATCGGGTCTCCGAGGGGGGCGCTTCTGATGAAGGTGACCGTCGTTCCCAGCAGAAGACCCATCTCCCGCAAGCGCATCGCCAACTGCTCATCGGCAGGAAGGCGGGTGATGATGGCCTGTTGGCCGGGTTTGAGAGAGGAAAGTGGGAGCATAAGTGGATCTCCGGAAACCACCCCAAAAGAGAGTATTAGGCGAGATTGAGACGCAGTATCAATTAGAAGCCCCGGGTAAGGCGAGCTGTTTTTGAACCATCGGGGGCTTTATCGGCCGCGACTCGATTTGCCGGCCGTGGCTTTCTTCCGGGAATCCTTCACCACTTTCGAGCCCCTCATTCCCTTGGTTCCTTTTGTTCCCTTGAAGTTCTTGCAGGTGCCGAGCAGACGCAGCATGTCACAGCTACCTTCGATCCGGATCGCTTTCTGTGTCGGGGAGAAACCGAGCCGACGGGTGATGCAGTTCTGCATGATGTCGATATTCGGATCCTCAAACTCCACGATCCTGCGGCAATCGACACAGATCAGGTGGTTGTGATGAGGGCTGCGTAGAAAATTCGGATCGTAAAGTCGCTCCCCGCCTCCAAGGGAAATCTCGCGCAGCATCCCGCTCTGCACCAGCAGGGAGATCGTCCGGTAAATAGTGGCCCTGGAGACGTTGTGACCCTTGCCGATCTTTGGCAGGAGATCCTCCGGGCGGAAATGGTCGTCGTTGCGGAAGATCAGCGTGACCAACGCCTCCCGCTGCTTTGTGAAGCGCAGGCCTTTGGCGGCAAAAAACGCCTGGGCTTGACCGAGAATGGCTTGAAGGGATTGCGGATCCATGGATGGCGGCTTCAGGGGATGTACCGCTGAGCTATCGGCAACCGGCGTCCCATGCCGAAAGCGCGCCCGGTAACTTTCAGTCCCGGCGCAGCTTGTTCCCGCTTGTACTCATTGCGATCGACCAAGCCGGTGATGCGGCGGACCAGTGCCTCCTCGTAGCCGCGGGCCACGATCTCACGGATCGGCAGATTCTCCTCCACGTAGAGGGCCAGCACGGCATCAAGCAGGTCGTAAGGCGGGAGGGAATCCTGATCGGTCTGGTTAGGGCGAAGTTCGGCGCTGGGGGGCTTCTCGATGGTCGCTGCGGGGATGATCTCCTTCGACCTATTGATCCAGCTGGATAACTCATAGACCAATGTTTTTGGCAGATCGGAAATGACGGCGAGTCCACCGCACATGTCCCCATATAGGGTGCAATAGCCGACAGCCAACTCGCTCTTGTTGCCCGTTGTCAGCAAGAGGCTTCCGTATTTATTGGAGAGGGCCATCATCGTGACGCCGCGCAGGCGTGCCTGGAGATTCTCCTCAGTGGCATCCTCGGATCGTCCATGGAATGCTTCGGCGAGGCCTGAAAGCATTGTTTTGTACGATTCCACAATTGGAAGGCTAAAGCATTTTATTCCAAGGTTTTGTGCAAGTGAAACAGCGTCTTTTACGCTCCCCTCGGAGGAGTATGGACCAGGCATGGCGGCACCGATGACATTCTCTTTTCCAAGGGCCTCCACCGCCAGAACCGCGGTCAATGCGGAGTCAATCCCTCCGCTCAGGCCCAGAACCGCGCTCTTGAATCCGCACTTTCTGAAGTAATCACGCAAGCCGAGCACCAGCGCGCGGTAAAGTTCCCCCAGTTGATCACGGCTTTCGGGATGATACGCATCAGTAGGTTCTTCAATAACAAGGAGTTGCTCCATGAATCCCGCCATCTCATGCAGCTGCTCTCCATGAGAAGAGAAGACGAGGGAGTGGCCGTCAAAGACCAGCTGGTCATTGCCACCGACCGAGTTGCAGTAGTAGATGGGTCGATCAAAGCGCTTGGCCTGGGCGTGCAGCATCTGCAGCCTGCGACTTGATTTTCCAAACTGGAATGGGGAGGCGCTCAGATTGATCAGGATGTCCGCGCCGGCGTTGACCAAATCCTCCGGGGGGTCGACGCGATAAAGCGGGCCAGGCAGGAACTCCGGTGTCCAGAGATCCTCGCAAATGGTGACACCGATTTTTTTGCCTCCTATATCGATTGGTGTCGACTGCTGGCCCGGCTCAAAGTAGCGGGCCTCATCAAAGACATCGTATGTGGGAAGTAGCCTCTTGTGGATGATGACGGGAGCGGAGCCTTTTCTTAACAGGGCGGCGGCATTGTGAAACGGCTTACCGTATCCAGAGCGGTTTCGATCGATGAAGCCGACCAGCAGGGGGACCTCCCCGATCCCTGCCTGGATCCCGGAAAGCGCCTCGAGGTTTCTCTCCACGAATTCACCCGCGAATATCAGGTCGAGCGGAGGATATCCCGGGATCGAGAGCTCCGGCGTCACGACGAGGTCCGCACCCCCATTAACCAACTCATGATACGCGGCAAGGATCTTGGCGGAGTTACCCGCGAAGTCACCGACGGTTGTGTTGATTTGCGCGAGGCCGACTTTCATGGCCGGCATGTTACCAGAACCCCCACTGCCGTGTGGCACAAATATACACTCCCAGACCGAGATTCGCCGCGGCGTGGGCCGCGACGCAGGCCGTCAGGCTTTTTGTGCGGATGGCCACCAGATTAAAGAGAATGCCGGTCAGAAAGGCCGCGGGCCAATCTGCTGGGGAATGGACCAAGGTGAAGGCGACCACCACGCTCCAAAAGCTGAAGGGCGTACTGCTACCGAACGGGAGCTTGGTAAAGTCATCCCGCACCAGGTAACGAAGAAGAAACCCCCGCCAAAAAATTTCCTCTACCAGCGGCACCACCAGAACCAAGCGTGTGAACCGTGCGAGAAGCATCCAGGGGGTCAGCCCGGGAAGGATGCCGGGATCAAAGCCATCCACCCGGCGCGGCTGATGGAACAGCTCCTGCGGCGCCACCCAGAGTGCCAGCACGAGAATGCCCACGGCCACTCCTGCAAGTAGTTTGCCGCCCGTTGTCCCGGTGAAATCGTAGCACTTCCAGAACCAGAGCAACGCCGCTGTGCAAACGATGCTCTGGATGGGATAGATCCAGTACATGGGATCCACGGTGACTCCCAAAAACGAGGAGAGCCCCAGTTTCCTCATCGCTGACACGGCCGCCAGTCCCGCCATGAAAAGGGCGAACGGAAGCACATAGGCAAGAAGTTCCCTGCGGGCTGTTGTCATCATCTTTGGCTATCAGCCGATACTCGAAGATGGAAGTTGGGAATACTTGGCGCATAGAATGACAGCACATGACCCGTAAGAAGACCTCTGTCCCGAGCGATCTGTTTCCCCTGCTCGGGTCGCATGTGCCGACGATAGGAGGCGCGGCCGCCGCGATCGATCGAGGGGTTGGCATCGGATGCACGGCAATGCAGATCTTCGTGAAGAACAACATGCAGTGGTTTGCAAAGCCCCTTCCCGAAGCCGAGGCAAAGGCCTTCACCGATCATCCCCTGCGCTCCAAGCTGGCCTCGGTGATCGCGCATGCCGGTTACCTCATCAATCTCGGAGTGGAGGGTACGGAGAACCACGAGAAATCGCTTCGATCCCTCTCCGACGAGATGCTTCGTTGCGAACAGCTTGGCATTCGCTCACTGGTTCTACATCCAGGCTCCCATCTTGGCGCAGGCATCGAGGCCGGCACCGCCTGCGTGATCCGCAATCTCGACCTCCTGCATGCGGAGCATCCAAAGCTAAAGGTACGCATTACGCTCGAGACGACGGCTGGGCAGGGAGCTTGCCTGGGGGCGCGCTTTGAGGAAATCGCGGCGATCCTCGCCGGGGTAAAGGATGAATCGCGATTGGAAGTGTGTCTCGATACCGCCCATGCCTTTGCCGCCGGATATGACCTCTCAGCTCCGAAGGGAGCGGAGCAAACGTTTGCCGAGTTCGATCGGGTGATCGGGATTAACCGACTCTCCTGCCTTCACATCAACGACTCCAAAGCCAAGCTGGGATCGCGTGTCGACCGTCATGACAATCTCGGCAAGGGGCTGATCGGACTCGACACCTTCCGCTGGATCATGAACACGCCCGAGCTGGCCACAATCCCCAAGATCCTGGAGACTCCCAAGGGCAAAGACCTCGCTGAGGATGTGGAAGCGATGGCGCTATTGCGCAGCTTTCAGAAATAACCGAATGACTCGCGCAGAGGCGCAGAGACGCAGAGATGTGTAAGACTCATTGAGGATCGATAGAGACCGGGCTCCAGATGAATCTTCTCCGTATTTGCTGATAGCCATGGTTCAATCGTACTCAGTCCCTCTGCGCCTCTGCGGGATAAATTATTCATCTGACAATCCGGTTGATTTTCCCGCATCACGATTTTAAAACCCTCAACCCATGTACGAAGAAAACAACTCCGCCTACTCGAACGCCTACCGCCAGTATTCCAGAGACAATGTCCTCGAAAGCCGGGAGTTGCAGGTGGAGCGTAAGTTCTTCCGTCTTGAGGTTCGTGAGAACGACCGCGGTCGTTTCCTTCGTATCACCGAGGAGAACCAAGGACGCCGCAACACAGTGATCGTCCCCGACTCCGGGTTCGGTGATTTTGCAAAGGCGATCAGCGAGGTGCTTGCTTCGCAGACAGAAGCCTCGTCCTAAAGCCAAACCGTCGCCGTCACACAAGGGCCATCGGGGAACATGGGATTTCAGGGATGAGTCAGACGACCGAGGCCGATAGTGCCGAAGGACTCTGCAGTACCTGCGGCATGTGCTGCGACGGGGTCCTCTTCCATGCCGTCGAGCTTCAGCAGGGAGACAACCCAAGGCAGCTTTCAGCGCTTGGTTTGAAACTTCGCAAGAAGAAGGGGGTCGAATTCTTTCTGCAGCCCTGTGGCGCGCACATCCCGCAGCAAGAGCAATCCGGCTGTTCCTGCACCATCTACTCCGATCGACCGATCCGGTGCCGAGCCTTCCAATGCAACCAGCTACGCGGCGTGCTTGCCGGCGAGATCACGAGGGAGAAAGCCTTGGAGACCATCAGCTCCACCCGTGCACAAGTTGCCAGGGTAAATGAACTGATCGACCGCGTCGCCGAGACCAATCCCAACCGTGGTCTTGCACATCGAGTGGCGAATGCCCTCACGCCGATTCCGGGTGTCGAGTTCGGTGAGGATCACGACCTGCTCAGGTCGGCAATGAAGGAGCTGACCGATCGACTTGGCAGGGATTTCACTGCGGAGCAACCCGTCAGCTGACCTCACCCGCATGACTGCTCCCCTACAGATCCTGGTTGTCCGACGAGACAATATCGGCGACCTGATCTGCACGACTCCTCTCCTGCACGGGTTGCGAAGGAAATTTCCCGATGCCGTGATCGCCGTGCTTGCGAGCAGCTACAACGTCGATGTGCTGGATGGGAACCCGGATGTGGATGAGGTCTTTGTGTTTCTCAAGAAGCAGCAACAAAGCCACGGCCATGGACGCATCGGCATGCTCTGGAACCGCTGGAAGCTTGTCCGCATGTTGAGGAAACGCCGTTTCGATCACATCATTCTGGCGAACGGCGGCTGGCGCTATGCACGCACGCTCGGAGGCAAACAACTGATCGGATTCCGGGAGCCGGGAGAGCCCGATGACCGGCAACCCGACGTGATGCCGCCTCCTCATGGTGGGTTTGACGAGCACGAGGTTTCCAAGATGGCCCGGTTGGGAGCGGTTTTGGGTGCCGAGGAGACGATGGGATCCACGAAACTTTATCCCGACGCAACTCTTGTCGCAAAAGAACGCGACCGCCTTGTCTCGCTCGGGTGGAGTCCCGACAGACCCTCCGTGGCCTTGCACCTCAGCTCGCGCAAACCCGACCAGAGATGGCCTGAAGAATCCTTCGCGGCACTGGCCGAGTCATTGACCGTCTCCGGCAACCGTCAACTCCTGCTGTTCTGGTCTCCCGGCGCCGAGAACGATCCGATGCATCCCGGGGATGACGAAAAAGCCGCGCGCCTACTGGTACGGCTTCAAGGACAAGGGCGTCGGGTTTATGCCTGCCCTACCCAACGGATCCCGGAGTTGGTCGCCGCTATTTCTCTCACCGATCAATTAATCTGCAGTGATGGCGGTGCGATGCACGTCGCCGCGGCCCTCGGCAAACCGATCGTCTGCTTTTTTGGCACCAGCTTTGTGCCCGAATGGCATCCTTGGGGAGTTCCCTATGTAGCTCTTCAAAAGCCTTCCCGGGTTGTCGCTGACATCACCGTAGAGGAAGTGTTAGAGGCCTTTGCGATGCTCCAGCATAAGACGCAACACGGTTAGCGTTTCTTGCCGGCCGCGCCGCTCCACCAAGGAGAGGTTGGGGTGGGCGGCTCTTTTTTCGAGGGTGTTTTGGCTTTTCGGGGAGCGGTTTGAGTTGGTGCCCCGGATTTCGTGGATGTTTTCGTTGCCCTGAATGTCTGTGAGGCAACTTTCCGATACATCTCCAGGCGGCAGTTGAATCCCCCAAGATCCACGGTCTTGCGATACTCCAGCTTGAGCGAGGGATCCTGAGGTTCGGTGCGTAACGGATTCACAAAAATGAGCCTGCCGCCTTCGCGGAGTGCCCGTGCAGAGGCTGTATAAAGATCGGCAAAGAGACCCTGCATATCCTTGATACGAACTCTCCGACCGAGCGGGGGATTGGTGATGATCAGGGAGATGCTGTCGGGGGCTATGGAGGCCTCTCTTTCGGCATGACGGAAATCACACTCCGTGAATTCGGCTGTAGTACCCTCCAAGTGAGCGGCCTTGAAATTCGCTCGTGCCACCTCGATGGCACGCTCATCCAGATCCGTGCCGTGAGCGACTGCCACCCCGCCAAGCAAGGAGCGTTCGATCAACTCAAGACCGGAGCCGCAAAACGGATCCCAGATCTCCTCATTCGACTGGCTTCCTCCGCTTCCGGCCAGCCGGGCCATGCAGGCTGCAAGCGGCGGGTGCGATGCGGCCGCGATATCATCCTGTCGATAGCCGAGACGCGGGTCGGGATAGAGCCGGGGTCGGAGCTCGACGATTGCTTCCCCTGAATTTCCCGATCCCATGGGACCCATCGGAATCACGTCGACCGACCAGGGCGCTTGACGGGAGTCATTGAGAATCTCCGGGCAGAGCGCGTAGGCACGATCGATCACCTGTCTGATTGCCCCACGCTGGTGGCCCCGTCCTGCGAATTCCAGACGGTAACGGGGGGAGCCTTCGGTGCCTCCTACCATCAGATCGCGGCTTCGATCAGAAGCAATACAGCGGGCCAGTGATTCCACCCACTTGGGACCTTCGGTTCCGCGAATCGAGCCGAGGGGGAAAGCCACCGTCGCAAAGCAACGAAGTCGATAGAGTGCGGCCAGGCTAAATTCTCCACTCGAATGAAGCGGCTTGAGGGTGACGCACCCGGGCATGGTCTGCTCGATCCTCCAGTCCAGTGGCGACAGGAGCTCTACGGCCTCATCCTTGACGAACTCTTCCAATCCGCGACGGCATCGCAGGAGTACCTTCATTTCCGAGTCGATCGGCAGCATTGCGTCAAGCAAGACTCCCCCGGCCTCCGCCTTGCGCGAGACACCCGCCTTCACTTTCTGCACCGTGATCGCTGGGAGATCGATGCCCTCCTCGAGCACGGCGAGCGTCGCCTCACCACCGACTTTCTCCAGGGCTCGCCCGAGATGACGCGTCTCACGCGCCCCGCCTTCTCCAGATTTGAGAAGCGCCAGCATGGTGCGTTCTCCCTCCACACCAGCGCCGATCTTGGGGAGTGCAGCGAGGGCATAGCGGCGGATTTTTTCCTGAGGATCTTTCAGCAGTCCGATCAACCAGTCGCGGACGGTGGACTTTTCCTCCTCGGTGCCGAAGCGCGAAAAGATCATTCCCACCGCGCGGATCACGGCCACATTCTCCATCCGCTCCTTGGGCGTCGCCACGTTGAAGCCAGGCACCACGCACGACCACAGCTCTTCCTTGGGAAGATCACGCAGTCGCTTGTACAGATCCTGATCCGACTTCATCGCAGTATCATGCCTGCTTGCCGCCAAGAACCGAGTGTTAAACTTCATCGCCACCATGCTCTTCTGGTTGGACTTCGAAGAGTCACCATCTAAAAGAGAGCCATCGTCACCATGAAGCATCATCGTCCTCTACTGCTCGTCCTTCTCCTGCTGCCTGCCTGCACCTCTCATCTGCAGCAAAAAGAGAACTTCCTGATGCAGGCCGGCTTCCAAGCCGTGAGGCCGACGACTCCCGCCCAAATAGCCAAGGTGAAATCCCTGACGCCTGGTAAGATCACCCAGATCCCCTACAAGGGGCACACACTCTTTGTACTCTCCGATCCGCGCAAAAACCTTCTCCTTGTTGGTGGTAATCCCCAACTGGAGCGCTATCAGTATCGCTACTATTCCAAGGTGATTGTTCCTGACGCCGGGGCGGACAAGGAGATGAAACTCTTTGATGACGAATACGGAGGGTGGGGAGGCATGTTCGATAATTTCTACGGACCGCATTGGTTTTAGCCCTTCCGGATCCCTCAACCCCCACCTGCTCTTCGTCATCGACTCCATCACTCGGGAAACCCATCATCTGAACACCATGAAACGCCACCTGCCGCTGCTTGCCCTTCTGCTCATGCTTCCTCTCTCCTCCTGCACCAGCCACCTGCAAAAGAAGGAAAACTTCCTCACTCAGGCGGGCTTCCGTGCGGTCAACCCCACGACTCCTGCCCAGATCGCCCACTTCCAATCATTGCCGCCGGGACATATCCGCCACGAGGAGCGAAATGGAAAGACCCTCTACATGCTTGCCGATCCCTCAAAGAAACTACTGCTTGTCGGCGGGGAGGCAGAGTATGCCCAATATCAGGAGATTCTTTACGCGCGCGAAGTCGAGCCTGGGAAAAAGGCAGACAAGTTTACCAAAGGGCTTGCGAGCATTTGGGATCAAGGTTGGGGCTCGGTGCTCGGCTCGATGGTTCCGCAGTAAGAGCAGGACGGCATCCGGATTCTGTTGCTGATCGACCCGGCAACCATCGGGTCCAGATCGTAAAAACAGCAGCGGCAGAAAACTTTTTTCAACGGGGGCACGGGGAGTGCTGTCCAATGTTTCGGAAGCACCCGCTTCCAACAAACACCCCTCCCCATGAAACGCAAGACACCCAACCGCGACTGGTTATACGCCAAGACAAACTACAACGTGGTTCCTCCCGGGCCCATTTCCGGACCGATCGAGGCTCATCACGATCCCGAAGTGCCGCTCAGTGGATTCCGGAACGAGCAGTGCTGGTCGGAAGAGATAGTGGCATGGTCAAAAGCCCACGCCCATGAGCTGGACCACCAGCCTGATCTGGTAGTGGTCGAGGAATAGCCGACCCAATCCACCGGTTAGCTGATAGCCCAGGCTGACGATCCTGGGTGTGGAGTCTTTTGCGGTTTGCAGACTCTGCTATAAAACCGCATGCGCATTTTGTTCCGCGTCTTCGGTTACACGGCCCGTTATCCCTGGATGGCTGTTGCCACCATGTTCTGTGCCATCGTCGGCACGCTCATGGTGGCGGTCTTCCCGGCCGTGACACAGCGGGTCATCGAGGTGGTTCTCAAGCAGCATCATCCGGAACAACTCATCCCCCTGATCGCCACGGGGCTCGCGGCCTTCTTCGCCCAGGATCTGCTCAACTGCCTCCGCATCCTGCTCAACAATCACTTCGAGCAACGCGTCATCTTCGATCTTCGCAGCGATCTTTATGCCCGGATCCAGATGTTGCCGCTTCCTTGGTTCGATAACCGGGCGACGGGCGACATCATGACCCGCCTCGTGGAGGATGTGACGAATGTCGAGCGCGTCCTGATCGACGGCATCGAGCAGGGTACGGTTGCCCTCCTGCAGATCGCGATCGTTCTGGCCCTGATGGTGCATTACAGCAGCAGCCTCACGTTGGCTGCCCTGACGCCTGTGCCTTTTCTGGCCATCGGCGCTCTTGCCTACACCCTGACCGCCGGAAAGCGTTACCGGGCCACACGCAAGGCGACCTCAGCACTCAACTCCCTCCTCCACGACAACCTCGACGGCATCCGCCAGATCAAGACCTACGCCACCGAGGAGCGGGAGCATGCCCGATTCAATGCGGCAAGCGACGCCCTTCGGAAGGCCTCGCTGATCGTCATGCGCTACTGGGCGATCTACAGCCCGACGATGAATTTTCTCGGCAATCTCGGAATGGTCGTGATCCTCGCTGTCGGTGGCCTTCAGGTGATCCACGGCACTGAGCGTGCTGGTCGCCTTCCTTCTCCTTGCGCGCTACCTCTATGAGCCGGTCGGCCGACTGCACTCCCTCAATCAGCTTCTTCAGTCGGGACGCGCGGCCAGCGAGCGGGTCTTCTCCATTCTCGATGCTCCCTTGGAAGAGGGTTGGAAGAATCCACCGCCCGCCTCGGAAACCCCGGTGAAAATCCTCGGCGACGTCCGCTACGAGAACGTCGGCTTCCAGTATCTCACGGGATCACCCGTCCTCCATGAGATCAACCTCCATGCCAAGCCAGGCGAGATGATTGCGCTGGTGGGGCCCACCGGCGCCGGGAAGACCACCCTGATCCATCTCCTCAGCCGCTTTTACGAACTCACCTCCGGGGAGATCCTCCTTGATGGACGCCCGATCCGATCCATTTCGTTGACCGACCTACGGAGTTCCGTCGCCATGGTGACGCAGGAGAGCTTTCTCTTCAACGGAACCACCGCCGATAACCTCCTGATCGCCAAACCTGACGCCACCGAAGGGGAGATGTGGGGGGCACTCGCGGCCGCGAATGCCGACGGCTTCATCAAGCGACTCCCCAAGGGACTCCATACCCAGCTCGGAGAGCGTGGCGTGAAGCTGAGCGTCGGTGAAAAGCAACGCCTCTCGATCGCCCGGGCCCTGCTCAAGAATCCGCCGATCCTTGTCCTCGATGAGGCGACCGCCAGTGTGGACAACACCACCGAACGGCTCATCCAGGAAGCGTTGCAGCACCTTCTGGCGGGACGCACCAGCTTCGTGATCGCCCACCGCCTCTCGACCGTGCGTCATGCCGACCAGATCCTCGTCATGGAGCGTGGACGCATCGTGGAGCGGGGCGATCATGAATCCCTCCTCGAGCGCAACGGCCTCTATGCTTCGTTATGCAAAGAGGCGGAGATGCACCACGGCGTCTTTGGTGCTGTTTGAGGCTTGGGATATTGCCACGTACTGATTCACCCTTCCTTATTTGGCTGTCACCGACTTTAGTATCCGGCACATGAGCGCCCCTCGCATCCTGGCCTTTGGTGGAAGTCTTCGCCGTGATTCCTATAACCAGAAGCTCGCTGCCATTGCCGCCGAAGGAGCGCGTGAGGCGGGTGCCGAGGTCACGCTAATCAAGCTGAGCGATTTCCCGATGCCGCTCTTCGATCAGGATCTCGAGGCGTCACACGGGATGCATCCCGAAGCCAAGCGCCTGAAGGAACTCTTCCTCTCGCATCAGGGACTCCTGATCGCCTCTCCGGAATACAACAGCTCCTATTCTGCTGCTTTGAAGAATGCCATCGACTGGGTTTCCCGAGGTGACAGCCCCGACGAACCGCCGATCTCCGCGTTGGCCGGGAAGAGCGCCGTGATCATGGCGACCTCACCCGGAGGGCTCGGCGGTCTGCGTGGACTCGTTAAGCTTCGTATGCTTCTCGGCAATCTCGGCATTACCCTGCTCCCTGACCAGATCGCGATCCCATCGGCCTTTCAGGCCTTCGGCCCGGATGGCCACCTCGTCGATCCCAAGCAGGAGGCCAAGGTGAAAGCCCTTGGTGCCGCGTTGGCGCTGCATTTGAAGAAGCAACTTGTTTGAATTCTTAGCTCTCACAGAGGTGAGGATTCTGTTGCTGGGGAGCGATGAGTAGCATCTATTATTAGGACTGTTCTCTTCGTGGGTTTTGCAAAATATTTTCTTTTGAGTAGTTTTAACCCACTCCTCAAGCTTTGATGAGCCTTCAAAAATGACCTTAAAATCATTAGAACTTTTTTCCGGTGCAGGGGGGCTCGCCTTGGGTTTAGAAGCTGCAGGTTTTGAACATGTGGGTTTAGTTGAACGCAACAACGATGCGTGCAGCACTATTCGTTTAAACCGACCAAGTTGGAATATTGTACAAAACGATATCCGATCGATCGACTTCTCCTCTTTCGGAAAAGTTGATCTCGTCGCTGGGGGACCTCCCTGCCAGCCATTTTCAATGGGGGGAAAAGCACGGGGTTATGAAGACCTGCGCGACATGTTTCCTCAAGCTGTCCGAGCTATTCGCGCACTTCAGCCTCAAGCATTCATTTTTGAAAATGTCAGGGGTCTATTACGCCCTGCATTTCAAAATTACGTCGAATACATACGCCTTCAACTTATGTATCCGGATTTCCCAACTTCAGAAAATGTTGATTGGGATAAAAATCTCGCTCGACTGCAACGTCATCATAATTCCCCGAGCTCTCGAGCTGGGCTTTCATACCGTGTTACTATCAATCTAGCAGATGCAGCTGATTATGGGGTTCCACAAAGACGCCACCGCGTATTTTTTGTAGGTTTCAGATCAGATTTAGATACTAACTGGAGTTTTCCTGCTCCAGTTGCTTCATGTGAACAACTGCTGAGGTCTCAATTCATTACGAAAGAATATTGGGCGTTGCATGGTATTCCTGCCCCTAGAAGCGTTCCTGCGAGGTGGCAAAATCAGGTTGATAGGCTCTCCACTCCAGATCTTTTTAGTCAAGTTGCTCGCTGGAGAACGGTTCGTGATGCCATTACGGATTTAGGTTCACCAAAAAAACCATCTTCATTTTCGAACCACTATTTCCAATCAGGGGCAAAAAGCTATCCCGGGCACACGGGTAGCCCTATAGATGAACCTTCTAAAGCTCTTAAGGCTGGAGACCATGGCGTTCCTGGGGGAGAAAATATGCTGGTTCAGCGGAATGGTGAGGTTCGTTATTTTTCCATCCGTGAATCCGCTAGAATACAAACATTCCCGGATAATTATATTTTTTCAGGCTCTTGGTCTGAATGTATGCGTCAACTTGGGAATGCTGTGCCAGTAATACTAGCACAGGCTGTTGCTGCTTCCGTTCATAAACACCTAAAATCCCTTAATGGAGGGCGCCAGCGTGTTCAATCCTCTCGATAAAAAGAATCTTGGTAAGAGTATTGTTGAGGCTCTTATTGAAAGTGTAGAGCAACCACTCTCCTCTGTTAATATTTTTGAAGGTGCGGGTATATACGCTGTTTACTATCGGGGTGATTTCAAGCTCTACAAAGAGCTTGCAACTCTTAATAAGAAAGCTGGTTGTTACCCAATTTATGTTGGAAAGGCTATTCCTAAGGGTGGACGTAAAGGCGTCGATACTGGAGCTTCATTGGATTCAGATGCGCTTTTCAAGCGACTCCAAGATCATCGAAAATCTATAGAATCAACCCAATCACTTAAGATTGAGGACTTTTCTTTCCGGTGTCTTATTCTCGACGATATTTGGATATCTTTGGGAGAGTCTTTGGTTATCCAAAAGTATCAACCACTATGGAATCAAGTCTTAGACGGTTTTGGCAACCACGACCCTGGCTCTGGTAGATATGGTGGCATGCGTCCACTTTGGGATGAAATACACCCAGGAAGAGCTTGGGCTACAAAGTGTAAACCTCCCAAAAGCAATGCAGCTGAACTGTTAGAATCTATTTCTGCCTACATGAAATCGACTCTGCATGCAGAAAGGTAATATTTTTGTTTTTTGGTGCGAGTTCCAGGGCGGAGGGATTTTGGATGGAGAGCTAGGCGGCCAAGCGCACCAGCCAGGACTGCTTAATTAAGCAGTCCGCCCACAACAGGACTTGAATTTTTTGCCGCTCCCACAAGGACAAGGATCATTCCTCCCAGCAGTCACCGGAGCTTTTCTAACAGGGGCTTTCTGCATCGCCTGATCAAATGCTGACTGGGCGGCGGTCGGTGCGGGTGCCTGGGTCGTGTCAGCCGTTCCCTCATTCGCCCCGAGGTGTCCCTCGGAACCGAGCAGATCTTTCTGCATGAGGTGCCGTGGGAGAGAGGCGAGGAGTTGCTCGAAGGCCTGGAGGTTGGTCGTGGAGCGGAAGAGGTTGTTCAGGACCTCGTTCTTGATGCTCTCCATGAGCTCCACGAACATGGCATAGGCCTCGGTCTTGTACTCGGTGAGCGGGTCCTTCTGACCGTAGGCGCGCAGGTAGACGGCCTCGCGGAGTCCATCCATGGCGTAGAGGTGCTCTTGCCAGAGGCGATCGACGGCATTCAGAATGACATACTTCTCAAGACCCGAGCGGGCTGCTGCATCCTCGATCTCGGCCTTGCGGTCGTAGGCCTCGACGAGTGTCTTCGCCAGCCACTCGCCATTCTCCTCGATATCGCGGGTCTCGAAGGCGCACTTTTCCTTGGTGAGTCCCACGGGGAAGGTGGAGTTGACCCACTGGAGAAGGCCGGCAACATCTGGCTCTGAGTCGTTCTCGCTGGTGAGGAAGTCGGTGACCTTTTTGGGAACGACTTCGTTGATGACCTCGTGGATGAGAACGCGGGGGTTCTCGGCATCCATGACCTCGTTGCGGTAGCCGTAGATGACTTCGCGCTGTTGGTTCATCACGTCATCGAACTCAAGGGTGCGGCGGCGCATGAGGTAGTTCCTCTGCTCGACGCGCTTCTGGGCGGTCTCAACACTCTTGTTGAGCCAGGGGTGCTCAAGTTCCTCACCCTCCTTCATCCCGAAGGTCTCCATGATCTTGGTCATACGGTCGGCGGCGCCGAAGTTACGCATGAGGTCATCCTCGAAGCTGATGTAGAAGCGGGAACGGCCCGGATCTCCCTGACGCGCGCAGCGGCCGCGCAGCTGGCGGTCGATGCGGCGCGACTCATGACGCTCGGTGCCGAGCACGAAAAGACCGCCGAGTTCGGAGACTCCTTCGCCGAGCTTAATGTCCGTTCCGCGGCCGGCCATGTTAGTCGAAATGGTGACGGCTCCGCGCATGCCAGCACGCGAGATAATCTCGGCCTCCTGCATGTGGAACTTGGCATTGAGCACGGTGTGGGGAATGTGTTCGCGCTTGAGCATGCGGCTCAGCACTTCGGAGGCCTCGACGCTGGCGGTGCCCACAAGGATCGGCTGGCCGCGTCCATGGGAGGCCTTGATCTCCTCGATGGCGGCGGACATCTTCTCGCGGCGCGTCTTGTAGATCCGGTCGTTCTCGTCGAGTCGGGCGACGGCACGGTTCGTCGGGATGACGGTGACATCGAGCCCGTAGATGTCGTGGAATTCGTTCGCCTCGGTTTCGGCCGTTCCAGTCATGCCGGCGAGCTTCTCGTAGAGACGGAAATAATTCTGGATGGTGATCGTGGCCATCGTCTGGGTCTCGCGATCGATCTGGACCCCTTCCTTTGCCTCGACGGCCTGATGCAGACCGTCGCTCCAGCGGCGGCCGGCCATCTTGCGGCCGGTGAAGGTGTCGACGATGACGACCTTGTTCTCCTCGACCACATACTCGACATCCTTTTCGTAGAGGCAGTAAGCCTTCAGCAACTGGGCGATGTTGTGCATCCGCTCCGCCGAGTGGTCGCAGTGGCGCTGACGCTCGGCTTTCATCTCCGCCTTCCCGGAGGCGTCGAGATCGGGATCGTTCTCGATGTCGGCAAACTCGGTGAGGAGGTCGGGGAGGACGAAGGCGTTCGGGTCGTCGGGATTGAGGAACAGACGCCCCATCTCGGTAAGGTCGGCCTCCTGCTGTTTCTCCTCGATGGTGAAGTAGAGCTCCTCCTTAAGGGCGACGAGCGGCTCCTTCGAGGTGTCCTGGTAGAAGGACAGCTCGGCCTTGTCGGTGAGGCGGCGAAGTTCCGGATCCTCCATGGCGCGCAGGAAGCCCTTGTTGCGGGGCTGGCCGAGCTTGACCTTGAAGAGGGCGAGGCCGGCGGCATCCTTCTCTCCCTTGGTGAAGAGGTCGCGTGCATCGGCGACAAGCTTGTTCACCAGCGCCGTCTGCTTGCGGACAAGCTGTTCCACGAGCGGCTTGAAGCGGTCGTACTGGTGCGTGGAGACGGTGGCCGGTCCGCTGATGATGAGGGGCGTACGGGCCTCGTCGATCAGGATCGAGTCGACTTCATCGACAATTGCGTAATAGTGGCCGCGCTGGACCTGCTGCTCGCGGCTGGTCGCCATGCCGTTGTCCCGGAGGTAGTCGAATCCGAACTCGCTGTTGGTTCCGTAGGCGATGTCGCACTCGTACTGGGCGCGGCGCTCCTCGGGGGACTGGTCATGCTGGATGATGCCGGTGGTGAGTCCCAGATAGGCGTAGAGCTGACCCATGCACTCGGCATCGCGTCGGGCGAGGTAGTCGTTCACCGTGACGACGTGCACGCCGCGTGCCGTGAGGGCATTGAGGTAGACGGGGAGCGTGGCGACGAGGGTCTTTCCTTCGCCGGTGGCCATTTCGGAGATGCGGCCCTTGTGCAGGACCATGCCGCCGATGAGCTGAACGTCGAAATGAACCATGTTCCAGGTGTATTCGTGGTCACAGACCATGAACTGCATGCCGCACATCCTGCGGGCTGCGTTCTTCACCACGGCGAAGGCCTCGGGAAGAATCTCGTTCAGACGTTTCTGAAGAAGCGCGGTGTCTTGGATTTGGGAAAGCTCAGCCTTCCAGGCGGCGGTCTTATCTTTCAGCGCTTGGTCGGGAAGGGACTGGAGGGATTTTTCGAGCTCGTTGATTTTGGCAACGAGTGGGAGCATCCGGCGCACTTCGCGCTGGTTCTTCGATCCGATGATTTTCTTTAAGATCCAGTTGAACATGAAATTAGGCCCTGTTTTTTGGTTGGGGCGGAGGGTCACTAAACCTGAAGGTGGGTGCCGGGGCAACGCCGAAACCATCCGGAGGCCTCCCTTAAAGAAATCCCCATGAGTGGCGTTGTGACGGATGGCATGGGAATGACATCGGGGTTTAAAAATCCCGTCGACCTGTTACGTTCGTTCCTCATGCAACCTTCCCGCCTGATCCTTTTCACCGCCCTCTTTGCGATTTTGGGCGGTAGTCTTCGCGCCGAGAGCACCATCATCGTGGACAATCAGACCGGCAGGATTCTCGGCGGAGAGGCCCAGAACAGGAAGCTTCCGATCGCCAGCCTCACCAAGGTGGCTCTGGCCATGGTGGCGATCGACTGGTCACAGGTCAAAGGTGGTAACCTTGATGAACCGGCCACCGTGCCGCAGGTCGCAATCACCTCGACCGGAGGAATCAATCCGCTGGGACTTCAGGCCGGTGACGTCCTCACCCTGCGTGACCTGCTTTTCTCCTGCCTGCTTGCCTCGGACAATGTCGCCGCAGTGACTCTCGCCGATCACCTCGGGCGAGTGCTTCCGAACCCAACGGGCCTTGATCCCGTGGGAAACACCGTTGCCAACATGAACGCCCTCGCCCGCAACCTCGGCATGCGTCACACCCTTTTCCTGAATCCCCACGGGCTCGACACTCCCGAGGGCGAGGCGCATCCCTACTCGAGCGCCGCTGATCTGGCGCGCCTCGCACGCTACGGATACTCCAAGTCCGGTCTTCAGTTCTATGTTTCCCAGACCTCCCGGGAGATCCATATCCAGCGCGGCTCGGGAAATCTCTCCCTCCAACTCACTAATACCAACAAGCTCCTCGGCACCGACCACATCGACGGTGTCAAAACCGGGCGCACCGCCAAGGCGGGCGACTGCATCATCCTGACCTCCGAACACACACCCGAAGTAGTCCATCAGGGGGACACCGTCCTGACGACTCCGCGCCGCATCATCGTGGTGCTGCTCGGGGGTACCGACAGGGAACAGCAAGGAATGGCTCTGATTAACCGCGGGTGGTCCCTCTACAATGACTGGGCGGCAAAAGGGCGTCCTGCCAAGGCCTCCAATTCGCTTTAACCCAGCCAACCATGGCAACAAAACGCATCGGCGTCCTCACCAGCGGAGGCGATTGCCCGGGACTCAACGCGGTCCTTCGCGGGGTTTATTGCTCGGCACGGGAACTGGGTTGGGAGGTGCTTGGCTTCCGCGATGGCTTCGAGGGGATGCTGGTGCCCGGTGGAGACACGATGGAACTCACCCGCGAAAACACCGCCGGCATCATGCAGGTCGGCGGGACGATCCTCGGCACGACAAACAAGGGGCATTTCACCGCCAAGGTAGCCGGCGGGGAGCGCCAGATGATCCCCGAGGAGGTCATCGCCAAGGCCTCCAAGACATGCCGTGACCTTGATCTCTCGGCCATCATCGCGATCGGCGGAGATGGTTCGATGAGCACCGCTCTCCAACTCTACCGTGCGGGCTTTCCGATGATCGGCGTGCCGAAGACGATCGACAACGATCTCGAGGCGACCGCCATGACCTTCGGATTTGATTCCGCCGTGGCGTGCGTCACCGACGCCCTCGACCGCCTCCACACCACCGCCGCCAGCCACAAGCGCGCGATCATTGTCCAGGTGATGGGACGTCATGCCGGATGGATCGCCCTCTGTGGAGGGATCGCTGGAGCGGCCGACATCATCCTGATTCCTGAGATCCCCTTCTCGCTCGAAAAGGTTGCCGAGGTGGTCCATCGGCGCGATGAGGCTGGATACAAGAGCACGATGATCGTGGTTGCCGAAGGTGCGCGCACTCACCATGGCCAGCAGTTCCGCAAGCAGTCGGCTAGCGGCGAATGGCGTCTGGGAGGCATCGGGGAGATGTTGGCACAGGAAATCGAGGTTCGCAGCGGCAAGGAGACCCGTGTCTGCGTGCTTGGCCATCTGCAGCGTGGCGGCGATCCGACGACGCTGGACCGCATTCTCGGAATGCGTTTCGGAGTGAAGGCCGTCCAACTTGCGCAGGAAGAACGGTTCGGAACCATGGTGAGCTACCAGAACTACGAGGTGCTCGATGTGCCGATAGCCGAAGCCGTTCACCGTTTGAAAAAAGTTCCTCCGAACTGTCAGCTTGTCGGCACCGCCCGTGCTGTGGGAGTGAGCTTCGGAGATTAGTCGCCCTTTACCTCTCTGGAATAACGATTCTGCCGATCATGCCGGCTTCAGCCCTCCGTAATGCCCTCCGGACGATCCCCGACTTTCCGAAGCCGGGCATCCTCTTCCGCGATATTTCGCCGATTTTGGAAAGCGGGGAACTTTTTCAGCTCACGGTTGACCTTCTGGCCGCAGAGTGCGCCGGCCTAAGTCCGGTCAAGATCGTCGGTCTCGATGCGAGGGGCTTCATCTTTGGAGGAGCCCTTGCTTACAAGCTCGGCCTGGGATTTGTGCCTGTTCGCAAGAAAGGGAAACTCCCCTCCGGCACCATCTCCCAATCCTACGAACTGGAGTATGGCTCCGCGGAGTTCGAGATCCACAGCGACAGCATCGCTCGCGGTGAATCCGTGATCATCGTCGATGATCTCCTGGCAACGGGAGGCACCGCTGGAGCGGCGATACGGCTTGTGGAGCAGCTGGGCGCACGCGTCCTCAAGACACTCTTCGTCATCGAGTTGATTGGCCTTGGCGGTCGGGAGCGGCTCGGTGCCCTCGGTGCCCCGGAGATCAGTTCCCTGATGAACTTCCCTGCGTGACGTGTCGATGAGGGTGACGGATGGGTCCGTCGACACGACCCCGCCGGCCGAGGAATTCCCAGACCAGCCAGGCGATGGCCAGAGCCACGGTGGCGGCCGTGATCACATCCGAGGGATGGTGAGCACCGAGCAGGATGCGGGAGACGGCGATCGCCGAGGCAATGGCGATGGCAAGCACTCCCAATTCAGGGGACGCAAAAAGGAAGACGCCGGCAAAGCCGAAAGCGGTAGCCGTGTGACCCGAGGGGAAGCTGTTGAAGTCGGCTTGGCCGATCAGCCACTTGTCACAATGCTTGGGGCCATACCATCCCTGCTCCGCCTCGGCCCTTGGACGTGTCCTTCCAGTGGTGAGCCGTGAGAGATTGACCGTCATGCCCGCCAGCGTGGAGGCGATCATCGCGGAGAGTAGAAGTCTCTGCCAGCGGACATTGCGAAGGCGCCAGGCGATCAGGAATCCTCCTATTCCAAGGAGCATCAGTTCTGGCCAGTCACCATACTGGCTCAGGAGTTCGACGGCTCGCTGTTGGTTCCAGTGGCCATCGTTTGTCTGTTGAACCAACCGCGTCACAGGATCATCCAGCAGGAAAGACCCGGCAATCACCGCGACCGCGATCAGGATAACAATCAGGATCTTCGGGATAGGATTCTGTGCCTCGGAATTCATGGAATGCAGGAAGTAGTTCGTGTCGCCGGGGTCTTTCGGTCAAGTCCGTAAGAACACAATTCGATGGTTTAACTTGCCCAACCCTGTTTTGCAGCTACGGAAGAGGGATGTCCCGACACCGTTTTTCGTTCTCCCTTCTTGTTTGTTGTCTTTTCGCAGGCTGTTCCCTCGACGAGTCCTCCCAGCAGCACGCAGCGATTACGAACGGCCAAGCCCCGGAGCAGGCTGTGGTCGTTGCTCCTGAAGCCCCGCGATCCCTCTGGCCCGCCGATGCACCTCCGATTCACGCCACTTCGGCGATCCTGATCGATGCGCGGACCGGGCGCACCATCTTCCAGAAGAATGCCGATGAGCCGCGCCAGGTCGCCAGCACCCAGAAGCTCGTCACCGCCCTCATTGTGGCGGAGCAGGATCCGCTCGACACACCAGTGAGGGTTTCCAGGGAGGACACGACCGTGGAGCCGACCAAGGTCGGCATCCGCGCCGGCGAGAGCTATCCAAGGAGGCAGCTGCTCAAAGCCATGCTTGTTCACAGCGCCAATGACTGCGCCTCCGCGCTGGCCCGTTGCCACGCTGGAACGCTCGCTGATTTCGCCGGAGAGATGAACCGGTTGGCCGCCCGTTGCGGCGCGGCCTGCACGCATTTTGTGAATCCCCACGGCCTGCCGGCTGCCCAGCATTCGACGGCCCGTGACATGGCGCGCATCGCCTTCCGCGCCTACCGTAACCCCGACCTCAGGGATGCCGTGGCCTTGAGATCGTACTGCTTTCGCTATGCCAATGGCAGGCTCTGCAACCTTGAGCCCACAAATAAGCTCCTGCTGAGGGATCCCTATTGCAACGGCATGAAAACCGGTTTCACGGAATCCGCCGGAAAGTGCCTTATCACCAGTTACAGCAAGGGAGGTCGTGATTACATCTTGGTGCAGCTGGGGAGTCATGCCCGCTATATCTTCGACGATGCGGAGCGCATGATGCAGTGGGCGCAGACCCACTGAGCCATCAATTACCAGCTGGGGGTTGTCGCACATTCCTCGTGACCAGCCCGCCTTGCAGGGCATAAACTAAACTTTCGATGTCATCCCGGAAAAAGAATCCCTCCCGCACTCCAAGCGGAAAAGAACTCCGTATCGGATCCGTCAGTCTCGGCGGAAAAGAACCGCTCTTCATTCTTGGGCCCTGTGTGATTGAGGGAGAGAAGCCGCTCCTGCGTGCCGCCAAGACCATCAAGGCGATCTGCGACGACCTCGGGGTGCAGTTCATTTTCAAGGCTTCCTATGACAAGGCCAACCGCACGTCGGGGTCTTCTTACAGAGGGGTGGGGGTTCTCGACGGATGCCGCATGCTTGCCGAGGCCGGGGATTCCATTGGTGTTCCCGTGACGACGGACATCCACACGCCCGAGGAGGCCGAGATCGCTGCTGACTTCATCGATCTGCTCCAGATCCCCGCCTTCCTCTGCCGCCAGACGGATCTGATCGAGGCAGCCGCTCATGCTGCGGTGTCGGCCGGACGTGCTGTGAATGTGAAGAAAGGGCAGTTCCTTGCCCCTTGGGATCTCGCCCCGATTGCCGGGAAGCTGAAGGCCGCGGGTTGCACGCGCTTCTGTTTCACGGAGCGAGGCACTACCTTCGGTTATAACAATCTGGTGGCCGACATGCGCTCCCTCTACTGGATCCGCGAGCAGGGATTTCCGGCGATTTTCGACGCCACCCATTCCGTCCAGCGACCTGGTGGTGGTGGCGGTCATACCACGGGAGATGGCCATCTGGCCCCCGTGCTGGCACGCGCGGCCATGGCTGCCGGAGTCGATGGGATTTTTCTCGAGACCCATGAGAATCCCGCCAAGGCCCCTTCGGACGGCCCTAACCAGATTCCGCATAAGGCCCTTCCCGGCTTACTAAAGTCACTTCTTGCGATCCGACATGCGCTTTCCTGACCTTCGGCTTCGTTGCTTTCTTCAGACTGCTGTCACCATTGCCGTGCTGGTGACGGCCGGGGCTTTGTGCGCCACCCCTGATTCTGCATTCCTCCGCAGTAATCCGCCGGTCGCTTCGACAAATGTCGCCACAACCAATGCAGTTGCTGCAACCTCGACCACAACCAAGGAGCAGGACCGGAAAATCGATCTTCCCATTCCTGTCGGCGAACCGGTCAAGGGGATCAAGATTCCCCAGTACGACGAGAACGGTGCGCTGACAATGAATCTGAGCGCCGAGACCGCCCGTAAACTCGACGAGAAGCAGGTCGAATTCGGAAAGCTGAAGATCGATTTCAATGACAAGGATGAGAAGACGATCGCCGTGGAGATTCCCCACAGCATCCTCGATATGGAGACCAAGAAGCTCATCGCCGACAGCGAGACCGTGATCCATCGAGAGGATTTCGAGATTGTGGGTCAAACCGCGGAGTTTGACACCATCACACGATCTGGCACTTTCAAGGGCCGGGTCCACGCCTCCTTCCGCAACGGGGAAACAGCAGACCTTCCATGAACTCTCGATCCCACAACTTCCTACGGATATCGGCCCTCGCAGGGATGGGAATCCTTACCCTGTGCGGTGCGACCGGGTTGCAGGCCCAGTATGCCGGTCAGGGATCCGGACCCGGACCGTTTGGTCCAGCAGTCGGTCCGGTTGCAGGCCCCGCAGCCGGTCCTTTCGCAATGGCCGGCTCCGAGGAGCGACCCAAGAATGCCCGCACGATCATCGAAAGCGATGATGGCGCTACCTTCGAGAACTCCAGCAATTCCGCGGATTTCATCGGTCATGTCATCGTGCGCGACCCCCAGTTTGATCTCACCTGCGACCGGCTGCACGTGGTTCTGAGACCCGATAGGAAGGGCCTCCAGCAGGTGATCGCAACCGGCAATGTCACCGTCACCCAGCAGAAGAAGAACGAACGCGGCGATCTCGTGAAATCGGTCGGCAAGTGCGGCAAGGCCACATACGATCCGGCGACGGGAGACGTGACCCTTGAGGAGTGGCCCCAGATCCAGCAGGGCATCAATAATCAGGTCGCCACGCAGAGCACCACGGTGATGGTTCTCAATGCCAAGGGACGATCCCGCACCATCGGCTCCAGCCGAACCATGATCATCGATCAGGGACAGGGCGATAAGCCGGTCACCCCCTGACTCTTAACCTGAGCGTATGAGCCTCGAACCAGAAAACAGCGAGAACGGAGCCGGAAGCGCGGAGGAGCCGATCCTGCGCACCGACGGATTGATCAAGGTCTACGGAGGCCGCTCCGTGGTAAATGGCGTCGATATCCATGTCCGCAAGGGGGAAATCGTCGGCCTGCTGGGTCCGAACGGCGCGGGAAAGACCACCACCTTTTACATGATCGTGGGTCTGGTGAGACCCGATGGGGGACGCACCTTCTTCCATGGCAAGGATGTCACCCATGACCCGATGTACAAGCGAGCCAGGCTTGGGATGGGCTATCTTCCGCAGGAGGAATCGATCTTCCGCAAGCTCACCGTCCGCCAGAACATCATGGCGATTCTGGAAACCACGTCCCTTTCCAAGAAAGAACGTGACGAGAGATGCGACGAACTTCTGGAGCGCTTCGGCATCGCGCACATTGCCAAGAACGAGGCCCTTACTCTTTCCGGAGGTGAAAAGCGCCGCCTGACGATCGCCCGCTCCCTTGTGACCAACCCGAAGCTCCTGATGCTTGACGAACCGTTCAGTGGCGTCGATCCGATCGCCGTTTACGATGTCCAGCAGATCATCTCGGACCTCCGGGATATGGGTTTGGCGATCCTGATCACCGATCACAATGTCCGCGAAACGTTGGCAATCACCGACCGCGCGTACCTGATCTTCGAGGGTCGCGTCGAGAGTCAGGGTGACAAGGACTTCCTGCTGCATGATCCGATCAGCCGCAAGCTCTACCTCGGCGAGACTTTCGCGATGTAGCATCATGCCCAAGAGCAAGGATCCAGTCTTCAAGTCCGTGTCAGTCGGCAAGTTCTTTGCCGATCATGGTTCGTCCCTAGAGATGGAGCTCATGGGGGACTCCGGCGGGATGGAACGCCCCATCGCGGAGCCCACGATCAACCGTCCCGGTCTGGCTCTTGCGGGATTTTTTCGCTACTTCGCCTCCAAGCGTGTTCAGGTTGCCGGTCATGCCGAACTCAGCTACCTCAGAGGCTTGTCGGCCGAGGAGCGTGCTTCCAGGATCGAGGCATTGTTCGAGCAGCGCATCCCCTGCCTCGTGATTGCCAGGGGGTTGCCGCTTCCGAACGGTCTCCTGGAATTCGCCTCCAAGTCGGAGACACCCGTGTTCCGCACGCCTCTGGTGACCATGAAGTTCATCAACTCCGCGACCATCGCGCTCGAGGATGAGTTCGCCCCGGTGGCTTCCGAGCACGGCAGCATGGTGGACATCATGGGGATCGGCGTCCTGATCCGAGGCTCCAGCGGCATCGGAAAGAGCGAGTGCGTCCTTGGTCTGATCGAGCGTGGGTACAGCCTGGTGAGCGACGACATCACCCGATTCCGCAATCTCGAGGGGCGAGAGCTCATTGGCAACAGCAAGGAACTGACGCGTTTTCACATGGAGGTCCGAGGCATCGGCATCATCAATGTGGCCGCCGTCTTCGGAGCCGGCTCGGTGAGACCCGAGAAGCAGCTTAACCTTGTCGTGACGCTAAAGGATTGGCACGACGTCGAGGAGATTGATAGGTTGGGAATCGACCGTGAGACCTACGAGATCCTCGGCATTCCCATCCCGCATGTCACCATTCCCGTCAAATCAGGCCGCGATCTTGCCCGACTCGTCGAAGTCGCCGCGCTTGATCACAAGCTCAAGTCCATGGGGCATGACACTGCCCGGGAATTCAACGAACGTCTTCTGCGGGCAATGAAGCCAGCTCGCGACCGGTAACTTTTCATCCATGAGCACCAATTCCGAAGGATCCAAAGCCACCAAGGATCTCACGATCGAGAACCGCAACGGACTTCACGCCCGTCCCGCGGCTCTCTTTGTGAAGACATCCAGCCGCTTTCGCTCCGAAGTCTGGGTCGAGAAGGATGGGGAGCGCGTGAACGGCAAGAGCATCATGGGACTCATGATGCTTGCCGCCGGCAAGGGATCCGTGCTCCGCGTTACCGCCGAGGGAGATGATGCTCTGTCGGTACTCACCGAATTGGAGTCGCTGATAAGCACCCGTTTCGGCGAAGAGTAACTAGCCTTTCTTCAACATTACGGCGGCCCACTTGCCGCGCTTCAGTGTCTTCACGTGGCGGAGTGTTGAGAACGTCTTGAGGATGGCTTTTTCCTCTACGGCGAGGATGCCCGAGAGAATGAGTGTGCCACCCGATTTAATGGCCTTCGTGATCATCGGGGCGGCGGCCGTCAGGATGGTCGAGTAAAGGTTGGCTGTGACAATGTCATAGGAGCCACCCAACTCACGGGCTTTCCATTTCAGGACATCGGCCTTGAGGAAGCGCGCGCAAGTGAGCTTGTTGAGGCGGGCATTCTCTTTTGAGATGCGCACGCAAGCTGCATCGAAATCGCAACCGAGAACTTTGTGTGCTCCGAGTTTTTCTCCGGCAAGGGCCAGGATTCCCGAACCGCAACCCAGGTCGAGAACCGACCAAGGCTTTCCTGATGAACGAAGGGGAATTGAGGCTTCCGCCAGAAGTTGCAGGCAGCGAGCGGTTGTGGCGTGGTCTCCCGTGCCGAAAGCCATGCCGCTTGGAATCAGCAAAGGGAGGCCTCGACCAGTGCCATGCTCCTGCTTGAAGCGATCCTTGTCGCCATAGATCCGCAAGACTCCGCCGATCCGAAGCGGGGAGGTTTTTTTCGGCGCCGGGGGTTTCCAGGTGGCCAGGTTAAAAGGCCTGACACTTCCACCGAAAGCCTTCTTCACCTTCATCGCAGTCGAGGCATCGGTGTAGAGATCGAGGCGAATGGAACGTGATGCGGGAAATTTTTTGATCACCAGATTCTGCTCTCCTGCGAAGCGAAGCCGTTCGACCCACGCATCCTCCCATTTCACGGAGGAGATTCGCGACCAGAGATGGGTGATATCGGTTGCCATGGAAGTAGGGAAAGCAGGTCGGGATCCCCTGACGCCAGATTATTCTTTTTGGAAGATGCAGGGAGAGTTCAGGATTAGACCTTGAACATGGATTTCTACAGCCGCTTTCTCCGCCCGATCTTCTTTGCCTTGGATGCCGAGGAGGCGCATGACGCCGTGATCAGCCTTCTTCAGGCAGGCTCCCACTATCCTGCCCTTGTTAGCTTCCTTGCAGGCCGTGCGGTTCCCAAAAGTCCTCGCGTCGTTGCGGGAATCGATTTTCCGAACCCCGTGGGACTAGCTGCCGGAATGGATAAGAACGGACTTGCCCTGCCGGCTTGGGAGGCACTTGGGTTCGGCTTCATCGAGGTTGGGACGATCACGGCTCTTCCTCAGCCCGGCAATCCCAAGCCGCGTCTTTTTCGCTATCCCGAGCATCAGGCCCTGATCAACCGTCTGGGGTTCAACAACGAGGGCGTCGAATCCGTTGCGACGCGACTCGAGGGGATGAAGTCCGAGGGGCGCTGGCCGCGGGTTCCCGTGGGACTGAATATCGGCAAGTCGAAGGTGACACCTGCCGAGAAGGCACATGAGGATTATCTGGCCTCCTACAAACGGCTTCACGGCCTCGGGGACTATTATGTGATCAACGTCAGCTCTCCCAATACTCCTGGACTGCGGGATCTTCAATCCACGGAGGCCCTGCGAAGGATCATCCGCACTCTCCGTGACTGGGAGGGAGTCGCCCATTTGCCCCTCTTTGTAAAAGTTGCTCCGGATCTTGCAGAGGAGGATCTGACCGCGATCGTGCAACTTGCCGAGGCCGAGCAACTCGCCGGGTTGATCGCGACCAATACCACGCTCGATCACGACGCGATTCCCAAGAGCGTGGATCAGGCCGGCGGCCTCAGTGGGGCTCCAGTCCGTCCACGGGCACTCACGGCTCTGCGTACGATCCGTCGGCAGACCAAGCTCTCAGTGATCGCCTGCGGCGGGATCAGCGACTCCGTATCGGCCAGGGAGCGTCTCGATGCGGGCGCCGATCTTCTTCAGGCCTACACTGCGTTCATCTACCAAGGGCCGGCGCTGCTCCGGAGGCTCGCCACCGCCTAGAAATTGCCTAACGGCCTACAGCCGCATAGCCTACAGTCTCTCTTATGTCCCACGCACCCGATACCACGCTTCTGCTCGGCCACTCGCCCGATCCCGATGATGCCTTTATGTTTTACGCCATGGCGGCCGAAAAGATTGACCTGATGGGCTACAAGTTCGACCACATCCTGCAGGACATCCAGACGCTCAACGAGCGGGCGATGCACGGGGAACTGCACCTCTCCGCCGTCTCGATCCATGCCTACTCCCATCTCCTCGACAAGTATGCCCTGCTTCCTTGCGGAGCCAGCATGGGTGACGGCTACGGGCCGATGTTCGTCGCGCTGAAGGGCCAAGGCCCCGCTGCCGACGCCTCGCTGGAGGAAAAAAAGACATGGCTCCGATCGAAGAGGATCGCCGTGCCGGGTCTCATGACCAGCGCCTACCTGAGTGCCCAGCTTTTCCTCGGAAAGGAGTTCAACCATAGCGTTGTTCCCTTCGACCAGATCTTCGATGCCATCCGCTCCGGTTCCGTCGATGTCGGCCTGATCATCCACGAAGGCCAGCTTACTTATGCCAACGAGGGCTTCGAAAAAATCGCCGACATGGGAGAGTGGTTCAAGGCCGAGACCGGTCTCCCACTTCCGCTTGGCGGCAATGTCATCCGCAAGGACTTCAATGCCGATCAGCGCCGTGAGCTTAACGTCATCATGAAGGAGAGCATCCGGTACGGTCTTGAGCACCGCAGGGCTGCCGTTGACCACAGCATGACCCATGCACGAGGCATGGAGGTCCCGCTGGCCGATGAGTTCATCGGGATGTACGTGAACGACTACACCCTCGACTACGGAGAGAGCGGGCGGGCGGCTATCCGCGAGTTCCTGGGACGGGCCGCCGATCAGGGACTGGTACCCAGGCTCGATAAGCTCGAGTTCGTCAGCTGATTCGCCAGAGGGGCCAGGTTTCCCTCACTTTACAGTTGCCATCAGGGCCGCACTCTGAAATCTTCCACCCCCCATGCCAAAAGCAATCGCCCGTAGCAAAACCAAGAAGTCCGTGGCCAAGCGTTTCAAGCTGACCGCCACGGGCAAGGTCGTTCGGTCGAAGGCCGGTCGGCGCCACTTGCTGGAGTGCAAGAGCTCCAAGAGCAAGCGTAAGCTCGGCAAACAAGTCGTAGTCCATGACTCCGATGTGAGCCGCGTGAAGCTGAACCTGCCTTTCGGTCTGAGATAACCAGCCTTAGGTAAACCATACGATCCGAGGATCTGGCCGGAAGTCTTTCCGGTCTACCCGGGCGGGTGAGATCCCGGATCGAACAACACAAACAGCCTGCCCGAAGAGGCCCGTCGTGTCACAGCGGCGGGAACTGACAGATGCCAAGAGCCACCAATTCACCCGCCAGTCGCGCACGTCGCAAGCGGGTCATCGAAGAGGCCAGCGGGTACCGCGGCCGCCGTTCCAAACTCTTCCGTTACGCGAAGGATGCCCGTATGAAGGGCAAGTACTGGGCCTACCGTGATCGCAAGACGCGCAAGCGCAACGTCCGCTCCCTCTGGATCGTGCGTCTGAATGCCGCCGTCCGTGCACAGGGACTCAGCTACAACCGCTTCATCGAGGGCCTCAAGGCCGCCAACATCCTGCTCGACCGCAAAGTCCTCTCGGACATCGCGATCCAGGACGAGGGCGCCTTCGCCCAGATCGTCGCCAAGGCCAAGGCTGCCCTCGAGGCAAAGCCCAAAGTCAAGGCGCCGAAGGCTGTCGCAGCCTAAGCCCGATCACCGGGATTTCCCTCCGTGGAGACCCAGACATCAGAGCTTAGCGGTCAGATCAACCAGCTTCGCATCGAGGCGCTTTCCGCAATCGCGGAGGCGTCCGATGCCGCGGCCCTTAAGGATGCGCGTGTCCGTTACCTTGGCAAGACCGGCTCGGTCTCCCTGCTCAGCGAGGGAATGCGCACTCTTTCCAAGGAAGAGCGTCCTGTCATGGGGAAACTCCTCAATGAGCTGCGCGCCGATGTCACTGCAGCGCTTGATGAAAAGGACGCGGTGCTCACCGCGCAGGCTGACGCCGCCGCGTTGGCTTCGATCGACACATCGCTTCCCGGTACCGCCCCCGAAGCAGGATCGCTCCACCCGCTCACCTTGCTGGTCGACCGGGCGGTGCAGATTTTCCGTCGGCTCGGCTTTGCGATCGCCGATGGTCCCGATATCGAGACCGAGTGGCACTGCTTCGATGCCCTCAACACACCGGCTGATCATCCCGCCCGCAACGAGCAGGACACCTTCTACCTGCCGGACGGACGTCTGCTTCGCACGCATACCTCCTCGATTCAGATCCGAACTATGGTGGCGAACCCGCCTCCGATCCGCATCATCGCCCCTGGCGCCGCCTACCGCCGCGACGAGGTCGATGCCACTCATCTGGCGCAGTTCACCCAGATGGAAGGACTCTATGTCGCCCCGGGCGTGAGCCTGGCCGACCTCAAGGGCACGATTGAATTCTTCTTCCGCGAACTCTTCGGTCCCGGCACCGAGATCCGATTCCGCCCCCATTTCTTCCCATTCACCGAACCAAGCTACGAGATCGATCTGCGCACTGAGGCCCTCGGCGGCAAGTGGATGGAGTTGGCCGGCTGCGGCATGGTTGACCCCGCCGTCTTCGAAGAGGTCAACAAGCAGCGTGGCGATAATGTCTATGATCCCGAGAAGGTGAACGGCTTTGCCTTCGGTTTCGGCCTCGACCGACTGGCCATGAACCTGACCGGCGTCTCCGATATCCGGATGCTCACGGAGAACGACCTGCGCTTCCTTTCCCGTTTCACCGCCTGATCGTCTATGAAGATCTCCCTTTCGTGGCTGCGGGATTACCTCCGCACTGACAGACCGGCTTCCGAGATCGCCCGTATCCTGACCGATGCCGGCCTCGAAGTCGGCGCGATCGAATCGACCGGTGTTGCCATTGCGAAGGTCGTGGCCGCCCAGATTCTGGAATCCGTCCAGCACCCCAACGCCGACCGCCTCAGCGTCTGCAAGGTCGATGACGGGAGCGGCACGCCGCGCCAGATCGTCTGTGGAGCCAAGAACTACAAGGTAGGCGACAAGGTTCCGCTCGCCCAACCTGGTGCCGTCATGCCCGGCGATTTCAAGATCAAGGTCGGCAAGCTGCGCGGCGTCGAGAGTGAAGGAATGATGTGCAGCTCCAAGGAGCTGGGCCTTGGAGAAGGAGCTGACGGCCTGCTGATACTGCCGCAGGAAACCACAATCGGAACTCCCCTGAGCGAACTCTTCCCCGCGGAGGAGGTCTTCGAGATCGAGATCACGCCAAACCGTCCCGACTGGCTCGGCCATCTCGGCGTGGCACGGGAAGCCGCGGCCTTTGATTGCGGGGAGCTCATCGCCTCCTCGCCCACGCCTCCCTCTACGAAGGAAGATACTTCCTTGGCAGCAATCGCGGCATCCGAAGCGGCCTCCTTTTACAGCATCCGTCGTATCGACGGTGTGAAGGTGGGGCCCAGCCCCGAATGGCTTCGCAAGCGACTGGAGTCGGTCGGACTCCGCTCCATTAACAACATCGTCGACGTGACGAACTTCGTGATGTTCGAGACGGCCCAACCGCTTCATGCTTTTGACGCTGCGAAGATCGAGGGTGCCTTGACCGTCCGCTTCGCCAAGGAGGGGGAAGCCTTCACCGCGCTTGATGGGAAGGAGCACAAGCTCTCCGCCAACGATCCTGTGATCGCTGATGCCCGGGGTGCACAGGCCGTTGCCGGCATCACCGGTGGTGCCTCAAGCGGGGTTTCCGAAACGACGACCTCGGTTCTTTTGGAAAGTGCCGTCTTCACGCCGACCGTGATCCGCCGCTCGAGCCGCGCCCTCGGGATCTCGACCGATTCGAGCTATCGCTTCGAGCGTGGAGTGGATGCGCCGGGTGCCCTGGCCGCCTCGGCACGTGCCGCCGCCCTGATCGTGGAAATTGCCGGCGGAACGCTCTCCTCCGAGTTGGTCGTCGCGGGATCGCTTCCCTCACTGCGTACGATTACCCTCCGAGGGGATCGTGTCCGATCCCTGCTGGGCATCACCATCGATGATGCGGCGATCGCCGCCTTGCTTGCGAAACTAGGGATCAAGCAGGTGTCCGGTGGATTCGAGATTCCCTCCTGGCGGAATGACCTGATCCGCGAGGTCGATCTGATCGAGGAGGTTGCCCGTCTGCATGGGATCAACTCGATTGCCGCGACCTGCTCCGGCATCCCCGCTCCCTCGAGCGAGGCCGATAAGGCCTACGATTTTGCGCGAGGCCTGCGCCGTCGCTTTTCGGGCAGTGGATTCCACGAGGCCCGTAGTGGCACTCTGACGGGGAGCCGTGATCAGGCTTCCTACGCTACGGGTGGTGTTGTCGCCGTTCGCAACCCGATGGGAGAGGAGCACTCGACCCTTCGTGCGAGCCTTATTCCGGGACTCCTGGAGGCCGTCTCGCGCAACCTGCGACATGGGGCCGAGGCGATCCGCCTCTTCGAAATCGGCAAGGTCTACCGTCAGGAACAGCCCGAGGAGAGCACGCGCCTCGGACTCGTCATTACGGGACGCACCGCGCTGGAAAATTGGCGTGGGAAAGAGGGAGGCTCTGAGCGCTCCATCGATCTCTTTGATCTCAAGGGGGTGATCGCCCGACTGGGCAATACTCTTGATCCGATCACCTTCCGCTCCACCACCCATGCGTCGCTTCCCCTGGCTCTCGAGATCCTGATCGGCGGCAAACCGGCCGGCCTCCTCGGGGTTCTGTCACCTGCCGCCACCCGTGAGGTGATGGTCGGCGGTCATCAGGGTCAGATCGTGGTGGCTGAACTCGATCTTGCTGCACTGCAAGCTTCCATGGGCACCGGGTTCTCCATGGATCCGAAGCGCTTCGGAGTGATCCCGAAATTCCCTGCTGTCCGTCGTGATCTGGCGCTCCTGCTAGATGCCGCGACTCCATATTCGTTGATCGAAGAGACAGCCCTAGCTGCGAAGGAAGAGTTGCTTGCCGGCATTATCCCCTTCGACATCTTTAGCGATCCTGAAGGGGTCAAGGTGCCCCTTGGAAAAAAGTCGCTCGCCGTCGCCTTGACTTTCCTGCACGCCGAACGAACCTTAACTACTGAAGAGGTGAACGAGGCGGTCGCCCGCATCGTCACCCGGCTTCGGGAATCGGCTGGTGCCGATATCCGTGGCTGATTGCTCTCTTTAAAAGTTTTAACGGTTTCCGCTCTGTGGAAGCCGAGGAATTTGCCCTGCGGTGTTCGGGATTCGGTCTGTATGCTCCCGATCCGATGTGATCAAACCGGAGGCTGAACCGGGCGGAACAATGACAGGCCTTCACTGGAGGTCAGCGGTCTGCGCGGAGGTCTCCACCCTAACCTATATTGGGAACGGGATCGCGACCTAACGGCACCGTGGGGCATCTTTTTCCGTGCAGTGCCATGTCCATATGGCGCTTCGCTCCTCGTGCCCTGCAGCACGAAAAAATCCGCCGCCAGTACCGATATGACTGAACCCAATAAGAAGATCTGGTTTCCGGCCAAGCGATACGGCTGGGGCTGGGGTTTGCCCTGCGCTTGGGAGGGATGGACGGTGATGATGATTTGGCTTCTTCTGCTTGTTGGTGCGGCTTTTACAATGATGCCTAAACACCCTGTATCCTTTGAGACAACCCTGGGCGTGCTTACTGGTTTCCTCATTGCCATCTGCTGGTGGAAAGGGGAGAAACCGCGTTGGCGCTGGGGTAAGGATTGATTTTCCGGCAAGCTCGGGCGAGGCTTTCCCTTCATGCTTTCAGAAGTCATCAAAGTCCTTTGCATCGCGGTTGAGGTAGTGCTCCTCTTTAACCTGCTCATCGTTGTCCATGAGTTGGGACATTTCTTTGCCGCCAAATGGCGTGGCCTGAAGGTCGAGAAGTTTGCCATCTGGTTCGGCAAGCCGCTCTGGTCGAAGACTATCGGGGGGGTGGAATACCGTCTGGGTAGCATCCCTGCCGGGGGTTTCGTCGCAATCCCCCAACTTGCCCCGATGGAAGCCCTCGAGGGAGAAACCGATGAAAAGGGAGAGGATCTCCCTCCCGCCCGTCCCTGGGACAAGGCCATCGTTGCTTTGGCCGGTCCTGTCGCGAGCCTCGCCTTGGCGTTCGTCATCGCCTGCGTGGTCTGGCAGGTGGGTCGTCCTGTCAGTGAGGCCGAAACGACGAATGTGATCGGCTATGTGCTTGAGGGAGGACCTGCCGCCAAGGCAGGCCTGCAGCCCGGGGACAAGATCCTTGCGGTCAATGGCCATCCGGTCAGTCGGATCAATGGCATGGGCCGGATGAGCGACAGCGTTGCCTGGAACCTCGCGGTCAGTTCGGCTCCGGTTGTTCCGATTAGGTTTGAGCGCGATGGAAAGCAGAAGGTGATCGAGGTGGAGCCGATCGTGGAACCCACCAAAGGATGGGGACGAAAGAATCTCCGACAGATCCAGATTGTCCCGGCCATGACACCGCTTATAGCCAGGGTCTTCCCGAACAGTCCTGCGGAGCAAGCCGGACTGCGCCCGGGTGATCTTGTCGTGGCGGCCAATGGCAAGAAACTCTACAGCGGCGAGACTTTGGCCGTTATGCTCAGCACCACCAAGGGGGCTCCGGTGACGCTGACGATCCAACGTGGAGGCGCTGATTTTCCGATCACCATCACTCCCCGTATTCCGGTGGGAGAAAAGCAGGCACGTCTTGGCATTCAGTGGGATCAGCGAGGAGTCATTGGGCTGGTTCATCCCGACCCGTTGACGCAGATAAAATCCAGCCTCCTCACCATGTGGGAGACGATTTCCGCAGTGACGGATCGCCATTCCGAAATCGGTGTCCAGCAACTCAGTGGACCGGTCGGGATCATGAGGATCTATTATCTCCTCTTCCAGAGTCCGATGGGATGGCAGCTTGCGCTCTGGTTCAGTGTGGTGCTGAACGTGAATCTGGCGGTCATGAACATGCTCCCGTTACCCGTCCTCGACGGTGGCCATATCCTATTGGCTTTCATCGAATGGATCTGCGGGCATCCGATCCACCAGAAGACGCTTGAGATAGTTCAGACCACCTTCGCCATGTTGCTGATTGGAACGATGCTCTACATCTCCTTCTACGATGTCAGCGATTTGGTTTCCGGAAGGAAGTCCTCGTCCCCAAGTGAAAAAGCCGTGGAAACCATGACCTTCTCTCCGGCTTCTCCTTCGGCCACGACTCCTTCAAAACCATGAGTGGTGCGGCTGAGACCGCTGCTAGAACGGGTAGGTCGCCTTGGTATGCGGCCGATCTTTTCTCCTACACAAGACGCCAAAGCCGCGAAGTGATCGTGGGAGGGTTGGGCTTTGGAGGGACGAACCCGATCCGTATCCAGTCGATGATCACCAGCGACACCATGGACACCGAGGCCTGTGTGAGGGAAATACTGCGGTTGGTCGAAGTGGGGTGCGAGATGGTCCGGATCACGGCTCCGACCGTGAAGGATGCTGCTAATCTCAAAAACATTCGTGCGGAGTTGAATGCTCGCGGATGTTTGGTTCCGCTTGTTGCCGATATTCATTTCAAACCCGAGGCTGCGATGGAGGCAGCCCAATGGGTGGAAAAAGTAAGGATCAATCCCGGGAACTTCGCCGACTCCAAGAAATTCAATGTCCGCGAATACAGTGACGACCAGTACGCGGAGGAACTGGGTAGAATCCGCGAGCGGTTTGGCCCGCTGGTCCGGCTTTGTCAGGAGCGCGGGGTGGCGATGCGGATCGGCACGAATCACGGCTCGCTCAGCGACCGGATCATGAACCGGTTCGGTGATTCCCCGTTGGGAATGGTCGAGAGTGCGCTCGAGTTTGCCCGGATCGCCCGTGATCTCGGATATCATCAGTTCGTTTTTTCCATGAAGGCCTCCAACCCCAAGGTCATGATCGGTGCCTACCGCCTCTTGGTGGCCCGCCTGAATGACGAGGGTGAGGACTGGAACTATCCGATCCATCTTGGTGTGACCGAGGCGGGTGATGGTGAGGATGGCCGCATCAAGAGCGCGATCGGGATCGGGTCGCTGCTTGCGGATGGTATCGGCGACACTATCCGTGTTTCGCTGACCGAAGATAGCGAGCATGAGATTCCAGTGGCACGTGCCTTGGTGTCACTCATTCCGCAGAAAGAATCTGCCTTGCCAGTTTCGGTCATCAAACCAACCTGGTCGCTGTTCGACTACCAGCGTCGAAGCTCCGAACGCCTGCTTCTGGAAGGAATCACGCAACCGATTGCCCTTGGGGGATCGGAAACCGTTGCGGTTGTTGTGCCCCGGCGTGTGGATCTAGCGGTTGCTCATAAGAGGGCGGCACTCGGCGACTATCAACCGGAATTGATTTTGGAGGATCTGACCCTCGCCGAGGTTGATCCACGCTCAGTTGACGAGATCAAAGAAGTTAATGCCTGTAGTGTGCCGCGTCTTATCACCGTGAGGGATGGTGTTTCGCTCGAACCGATTGCTGCCTTTCGACTTCTCGCTGCGCAGGTTGATACCCGCCACCCCATTCTTCTGAAGGATACGCTGACATCCCACAGGAATGAAGGCGGAGAGTTTCTCGATTATCTACTCTCTTCTGCCATGGTCTTGGGATCCCTCCTCAGTGACGGGATCGGGGATGCGATCCTTCTTCGCTCGGAGGAAGCTCCGGGGCAGTCGCTGCGGCTTGCTTACAACATTCTTCAGGCTGCGGGAGTCCGCATCTTCAAGACGGACTATGTCGCCTGTCCCTCCTGCGGTCGGACGCTCTTCAACCTTCAGGAGACCACGGCTCGAATCAAGGCATCCACCTCACACCTCAAGGGAGTCCGCATCGCTGTGATGGGATGCATCGTGAACGGCCCGGGTGAGATGGCGGACGCCGACTTCGGCTACGTCGGAGGTGCACCGGGTAAAGTAAACCTCTATGTCGGCAAACAGGCCGTGAAATTCAATATCCCGGAGGGAGATGCCGTGGATCGGCTTGTTGATTTGATCAAGGAGCACAACAAGTGGGTTGAGCCCACGGCCTAAAATCAGCTCTCTTATCGGGAAGCAGGAATCGGTACGGGACAGAGGCCGCCGGCCGGAAAGACCGGTTCGGGTGGAGGAGAAATGAACCACGCTTTGATTTCGTTCATCATCCGTCGGATGTGACGGTAGGAGCGGACGCAGATCATCTTGCGGTAGCTCTTCCAGGGATTTCCCCAGTGGAGAATCTCGATCGTCACACGGCGGACACCCCATGCCCGCATTTCACGTTTGGAGGGTTTGTAGAGGTCAATGGTATTGCGACCGGAGAGGGCAAATCCGTAGTCATCCACCTCGTAGATCTCTCCCGTTGCCCGGATTCGGAAGATGGTGCCGCAGGGCCAGCGGGCCCAGTCGGCGGCGGCACTATTCACGACGCCGTGTCGGAGCGGAGTCCCCAAGGCTGTTTTGGCCCCATAGCGGATATGGTCGCTCTCGCTCTGCGTGTAGGCGGTGGTTCGTACTTTCTGAACGGCGGCCCGTTGGATCGGGGGTTCGTAGGGAGGCAGCGGATGGGCACATCCACCGAGGATGAGCAGCAGCGGAAAAAGTGGGAGAGAACGCTTCACAAGAGCATTTCTTGGCAGATCGCGGGGGAGGTTTCCAGTTTTCTCCTTCGACGTTTATTGCAAAATCGCCACACGGATTGCCTAGGCAGTCGGTGTCGCGATCCTTTAAAACAAAGGGCATGATTACCCATTTCGATCAGAAGACCAATAAGAAGGCCTTCGAGGTCAACATGACCAAGCCGATTTACGGGACTTTTGCAGAAATCGGAGCGGGACAGGAAGTGGCCCGCAGGTTTTTCCATGTCGGCGGTGCTGCCGGAACAATTGCCAAGACGATGTCCGCCTACGACATGACCTTCTCGGATGCGATCTACGGAAAAAGCACCCGCTTTGTGAGTCGTCAGCGCCTCGAGGAGATGCTTGACCATGAGTATTCGCTGCTCATCGAGCGCCTTGATGAAAAGGTTGGCGCCGAACGGACGTTCTTCGCTTTCGCGGATACGGTTGCGGCACGTTCCTATAATACGAAGAGCGAGTCACACGGATGGATGGGGGTCCGCTTTCAGAGCACTCCGCGCACGGCCCCCAACGACATCATTATCCACGTACGGATGCTCGATAACACGAATCAAGAGCAGCAGGAGGCGCTCGGTATCGTCGGCGTGAACCTGATGCACGGGGCTTTTTTCAAGAGAAAGGATCTTAAGGCCTTCATCGCCTCACTTCTCGATGATCTGGATTCCACGAGGATCGAGATCGACATGATCCGTTTCTCCGGCCCCGATTTCGCAATGGTGGATAACCGGATCATGTGTCTGGAACTTGTCACCCAAGGGTTGGCACAGGCAGTTCTCTTCCGTGGCGACGGAGAGGTCATTCAGGCCGCCGACCTTTTCTACCACAAGTCGTTGCTTGTGGAGCGCGGCAGTTTCCGCCCCGTCACCAATGTCCATCGGAACATGATCGAGTGCGCCCATGCCATGTTCCTGATGGAGGATGAACTGAACGGTGAGCAACCGGAGATCCTCCACGAGATCACCATGATGAATCTCATGAGCGGGGGTGAGCTCGACCTTCAGGACTTCCTGGACCGTGTTGACATGCTCGGGGCGCTCGGACGCAACGTGCTGATCTCAAAGTACGGCGAATTTTACAGGCTGGTCCAGTACCTGCGCCGTTATTCGGACAGGCCGATCGGATTACCCATCGGCATTCCAAGCCTTCATGAGATCTTTGATGAGAAATACTACGGCAACCTCGACGGTGGGATTCTCGAGGGGTTGGGGCGTCTCTTCAAAAAAGGTGTTCGGATGTATGTTTATCCAACCAAGGATGAAAAGGGGCACATCATCGAGGCAGCCTCCTTCAAGGTTGATCCGGATCTCCGGGCCCTCTACGCCTATCTCCTCGAGAACCGCTTCATTGTCCCGATGGCAGGATGCAATCTCGAGTACCTAGGCATCGATTCGGCCAAGACCATGGCCAAGCTACAGAGCGGTGATCCCGATTGGGAAAAGATGGTGCCACCGAAGGTTGTCGAGATCATCAAGAGCCGGAAGTTCTTCGGCTGGGATGAAAAACAAACGAGCGCCTGATTAGCGGACGATCCCTCTCTCGCTGGAGGCGATGAAGTCCGCGAGATAACTCACCAGCTCCGAGTTGGCAAATTGCTCCCTTAGGGCAGCAAGACCCTGTGTGGTGTTCAGATTGCTCCTGAAGATGAGTTTGTAGGCCTCGCGAAGCTCTCGGATCGTTTCGGGAGTAAAGCCGCGTCGTTCGAGCCCCACGAAATTGACGCCCCGGATCTCCGCGGGGTTTCCATCGGCGATCATGAAGGGAGGAACATCCTGCACGATCTTGGTGCAGCCCCCGATGATGGCATGGGCACCGATCCGGCAGAACTGGTGCACGCCGCTCAGTCCACCGACCACGGCGTGATCCCCTACGGTGACATGGCCGGCCAAAGTTCCGTTATTGGAGAAAATCACATGGTCCCCGACGACGCAGTCATGGGCGATGTGGGCGTAGGCGAGGAAGTTTCCGTGGTTTCCAACCTTGGTAACCGCATGGGGGGCCGTAGCGCGATGGATTGTAACGAACTCCCGGAAGGTATTGTTGGTCCCGATTTCAAGGAATGTCGGCTCGTCCTCGTACTTGAGGTCCTGACTGCGGTGACCGATCGAGCAGTAGGGATAAAACTCGTTCCCTTCCCCGATGGTCGTCGGGCCGGCGATGGTGACGTTATTGTGGAGGCGGCAACCCTCGCCCAGCGTTACTCCCGGGCCGATGATGCAATATGGCCCGATGTGGCTCGACTGACCGACATGCGCCGTTGTGTCGATGATCGCCGTGGGGTGGATTCTCGCCATGGCGCCGACTTATTTATTGATGATGCCGAAGAGGAGTACCCCTTCGCTGACCACCTCATTATTGACCACGCATTTGCAGGAGGCCTTTCCCAAATTCTTGCGTGCCTTGAGCATCTCAACGTGGATGAACAGCGTGTCGCCGGGGAAGACGGGCTTACGGAACTTCACTTCGTCGGCGCTCATGAAATAGCCGATTTTGCCACTGTTCTCGGTCTTGCGCATCATGACGATCGAGGCGACCTGTGCCATCGCCTCCACTTGCAGAACACCCGGCATGACGGGATGGCCCGGGAAGTGGCCTTGGAAAAAGGGTTCGTTAATGGAGACGCTCTTCACCCCCACGGCCTTGATGTCACCGTCGAATTCCACGACGCGGTCGACCATCAGGAACGGATAGCGGTGGGGAAGGACGGCCATGACTCCGTTGATATCCAGCGCAGGGGCGGAGGAGGTGACGGGTGTGGGGGCCATTGCGAGGAGATCGCTGTGGCGCTTGGCAATGGCGCGGGCCAGTTCGGTATTCGGGCCATGCCCAGGTTTTACCGCGACGACGTGGCCGCGCAGCGGGCGGCCGGCGAGTGCAAGGTCACCGATAATATCGAGGATCTTGTGCCGGACAAACTCGTCCTGGAACCGAAGCGGTTCCTTGCTCAGGACGGATTCGCCGCGGATGACGAGGGCGTTTTCCAGACTGCCTCCCTTGATGAGGCCCTTCTCCATAAGATCCTTCACATCCTCGTAGTGAACGAAGGTGCGGGCCGGTGCGATTTCCCGTGCGTAAACCTCAGGAGTGATTTCGAGGGAGAGGTATTGGGTGAAGCGTCCATCGTGATTGGCCTGGGTGCAGGAAATCCGCAGTCCCTGATGAGGAAAGACGGACATGATGGAGCCGGCCGGTGTCTCGAGATGGATCGGCTGACTTGGTTCAAATGGGGCGCGCGCCTCCTGCTGATCCACGATGCCTGCCTCCTGGATCAACGCCACGTAGGGAGCGGCGCTTCCGTCTCCGATCGGCGGCTCGTTTGCATCCATTTCGATGAGGGCGTTGTCGACCCCCAGTCCAGCCAGCGCCGAGAGCACATGCTCGACGGTCTGGATCTTGGCATTTCCCTGCACAAGGGTTGTGGCCCGCTCCACGGTCTTCACATGATCGGCCAGAGCATCGACGATCGGTTCATCCGGCAGATCCGTGCGGCGGAATTTGTAACCATGCCCGGCGGGTGCAGGATGGATCGTGAGGGTAACGTTGCCGCCGTTGTGGAGGGCCGCTCCGGTGAGGCTGGCCGACTTGGCTAGGGTGCGCTGAAGTTCCATGGAATGGTCTGTTTCTGAAGAGATTAGGCGGACAAGCTAGGGGGCTTCCGGGGAGATGCGCCCATCCTTCATCCTGATGCGCCGGTCGGCCAAGGCCGCCACGGAATCGCTATGTGTCACCATAATGACCGTGGACGTGCGTAGTGAAGCAATCTTTGCAATGACCTCAAGAACCTGGGAGGCATTGATGCTGTCCAGATTACCCGTTGGCTCGTCCGCCAGAAGGAGGGAAGGCCCGTGAACCAGTGCCCTGGCGATCGCCGCGCGCTGCATTTCCCCCCCGCTGAGTTGGTGGGGAAAATGGCCTGCTCGGTGATCCATTCCAACATCCTGCAGCATGACCATCGCCTCCCTGCGGACGCCTCCGGCAGCATCCCCGCGGAGTAGCAGGGGAAGCTCCACATTCTCCACGACGGTCATCGAGGGAAGGAGATTGAAGAATTGGAAAACGATACCCAACTTTCTGCGCCTGTACTCCGTCAGGGTCTTGTCATCAGCCTTCTCCAAATGAATTCCATCGACGATGACCTCGCCGGAGGTGGGGTGGTCCAGCCCTCCCAAGAGGTTGAGCAAGGTGCTTTTACCAGAGCCGCTGGCACCCGTGATGGCGACGAACTCTCCCCGTTCGATTTCGAGTGAAACCGAGTCGAGAGCCGAAACGGGGGGGGTGCCGTAGGAGCGTGAGGCTTTGACGAGTCGTATCATGCAGTTCACAAATGAACGGCGAGCCATGTTCGAGCAAGCTTCTATACGCGCCCACCATCCGGGAGAGTTTCGTATCCTCGGGGAGACGCATGACTTGCTGGCTGTCGAGAAGCCGGCCTTTCTTCTTGTTCACCCGAGCAAACCGGGCGATCCGGTGACCCTTTGGGACCGGCTCAAGGAGTTGCTGGCTTATGAAATCGCGGGAGGGGGACAGGTCTCCCTGATCAACCGCCTCGATCGTGAAACCAGCGGCATCGTCCTTGTGGCTAAGAGCGCCTCCGCAGCCCGGGCCTGCACCATGGCCATGGCTCGGGGTGATGTGGCGAAGGAATATCAGGCAATTGTTGCCGGATGGCCTGATAAGGATGCCTGGGAGGTTGACGAGCCCATTCTTAGGCTTGGAGAGGTACAGGATTCACGGATCTGGCTGAAGAGAGGAGTTCATCCGGCAGGAGCTCCCTCCCGTACGGGATTCCGGGTGTTGAAGCGGTTGACTCATCCGATGCATGGACCAATCTCCCTGATTCACTGCATCCCCTACACCGGAAAGACTCACCAGATCCGTATTCATCTGGCGCACTCGGGTTATCCCGTGGTGGGAGACAAAATCTACGGCCCCTCCGAGGAGTGCTATCTGGAGTTCATCGAGACCGGTTGGACGTCCCGACTCGAGTCCAAGCTATGGCTCCCACGTCATGCCCTTCACTCCTGCTCCCTGCAATTAGACTTTCTGGGGCAACGGCACCGCTGGGAATCGCCACTGACGCCTGATCTGCAGTCGTTTCTTGAGCTGACATAAGGGATCTCCGCGAGATTTTTAGAAGGGCATCTCCAGCGGATCCCTTGTGGAGAGCTCCCAAGCGAGCAGGGCTTTTTTTCGGTCGAGCCCCCACCGGTAGCCTGTGAGCTTTCCACGGGAAACAACGCGATGGCAGGGAATCACGATCGACAGTTCGTTGGTTCCGACGGCTCTTCCCACGGCACGTGCAGCCTTCGGTCGTCCGATTGCTCTTGCGACGTCGCCGTAGGTGAGGGTGGTTCCCATCGGGATGCTGCGCAGATGTTCCCAAACCGTCAGTTGGAAGGGCGTGCCGATCACCAGAAGAGGGATCGATTCCGGATTTTGGAAAATCCGCGGTATCATCGCGTTGGCCGAGTCACTTGAACGCAGGTGGAAGGAGGACCACTTGCTTTTCAGCGAGTCGAACCCCTCCTGCCTGGAGTCTGCAAAATGGAGAGCCGTCACGTGCTGGTCCGCCAACAACAGTGCACATCCCCCGAACGGTGTCTCGGCGAAGCCCCATGCCAACTCGCCGTGAGCTTTCAGCTCCCTGACTCTCGCATCATGAGGGGAAAGCCAGAGATGCACGGGGCGATTCAGGGTTTGGCGGGCATCAGACGAACCAACACCTCGTTCCGTCTCATGAATCCCGGAGTCCATGGGGGATTGTAGTATGCGAAGATGGGGGTTCCTGTGGTCGGAAGGTTTTTGGAGAGAGCCCATGCAAGGAGTTTTTTCGCGGCGGCTTCGCTAGGTGCCGGCTTTGAGGGACCCGAGAACTGGTAGGCAGCATAACGGCCGGCCGGCTTCTTGCTCACGGTGACGTCCGGATTCGAGGGAGTCGGGACCCCCTGATCGGCTACGGTTTTCGGCACAATGAAGCTCATGGTGCCCGATTCCGTCCCGGTCATCAGCACCGGCGTGGTCATGGAGATCTTTTGAGAATGTTCGTTCCTGCCGGAGATAAAGCGGAAGAGCTTCATGAAGGATCCATCCTCCCCGCGTTTTTGCATCTGGGTGGAGACAAGTGTCAGCTCCGGATAATCGCGGATCTCAAAGGCCCCATCCTTCTCCACGATTTTGTAGTCGGGTGTCTCGTATTTCGAGTTCGAGCACCCTGGAAGGAGTGAGAGTAGCAGGGTGATCATCAGTAGAAGGGGAGAGAAACGGTTCTTCACAGAGTCACTTCAGGTGAAGAGGGTCATTCCGTCAAAGGATAAACGGAGTGCTAGCAAGAGAGTGCAGCCATGAGGAGTCGAACCTCAAACCTTCTGATCCGTAGTCAGATGCTCTATCCAATTGAGCTATGGCTGCGTAACCGCCTTAACTGATTAAGGGGTTGGGAACTAAAGCGAAGAATTCCGCCCCGGTCAATCTGTTTTCCGCGTGTTAAACAGGATTCGAAGTACTTAGTGAGAGGCATTGCTGGCCGAGTGAGCGGTAGCCTGAGATCTCTTTTGCAGGAAGAAGACAATGCAGAAAACCACCAGCAGCAGACAGGGAAGGATCGCCACCTGACCCAATGTCTGGAGTCCAGCGGCAGCCTCGATGGTGGCGTTGGCTTTCTCTCCGGGTGCAAGTCTTGCCGCAATGCCGCGATCGTAAATCCGCCCCATGACGGGAAGGACGAAACTGACGCTCAGCATCCCGGCTCCCCCCATGATGGCCAGTCCCAAGGCACCGGTCTTGGGGAAGCGTTCACTCACGTAGCCGAGCATCGTGGGCCAGAAGAAGCAGACGCCGACGGCAAAGACGGTTGCGGCCGCAAAGAGCATTGCTCCGCTACTGATACTGAGAGTGTAAAGGCCGATGGCGCTGATGGCCGCGCTGGCCAGAAGCATCCCCTCGGGGGCGATCTTGTGGACAAAGACGCCGGCGAACATACGACCGACGGCCTGGATGCCGGTGATCCAGACAAGCACCAGAATACCGGATACGCCCGCGGTGGTGAGGATGTTGGGAATCCATTGGTTGGGAGCGAGTTCCGTTGCGGCTGTCAGCAGCATGCAGCCCACCATCAGAATGAAGAGCGGATTGAGACAGGCCGCAAACATGGCCTTGGTGGAGATGCCCTGCTGGACGCGTTCAGTCTTGGGAAAGCTCTGTCCCCGGAACATGGCACCATAGGTCGCAAGCGGGATGAGCATGCAGGCGAACTGCACCTTCCAGCCAAGACCCGCTTTGCCGAGCACGAAAGCGAGGAGTCCGCCGATCACGATGCCTCCGGGAAACCAGACGTGAAAGGAGTTAAGCTTGGTGGTCTTGTCATCAGGGAAAAGGGTGGCAATGAGGGGATTGCAGGCCGCCTCGACCGAGCCGTTGGCAATGCCGAATATCAGGGTTCCCGCGTAGAGGCTCCAGTAATCCCAAGCAAAGATGGTGAGGAGGATGCCTGCCAGATGTCCCGCAAAGGCGATCCTCATAATGGCCCCAAGTCCCAGTACGTCACAGAGAGGGCCTCCTATCAGCATGGCTAAGGTGAAGCCCCAGAAGGCCGTACCGTTGATCCAGCCGATCTGCTCGTTGGAGAGGTGAAACTGGCTTGCCCAGTCGCCTGCCGCACCTCCTCGGAGGGCGAAACTCATGGCGGTAACAATCAGGGCGACGCAACTGGCGCGGAAGAGACGAATCTGGTTCATGGGGGGAGGGGTTGGCGGCCCGACTTTTTCGTGGCCGATCTCTCTAGATACAGTGGGAACTGGCATCGGAGTCAATCGATTCCTTGACGGAAGGAGGGGTGTGCGGCATAGTTTTTGAAATTCTTATCAAGAGTGACGGAGGGACTGGCCCGGTGATGTCACGGCAACCGCTGCGAAGTTCTTCGTAGGACCAGGTGCCAAATCCAGCTCCGCGAAAGCGGGGAAAAGATGAGAAACTTGGCAGAGCTGATGATCCCCAAGGATCCAGGCACCCAGGTCTCCTCGCCACTCTTGATCGGAACACAACGACCAAGATCCCATGTCCAAGAAACCCTGGTTCAGTAATCTGAAATGCCGTGAATGCGGACGTCTCTACGAGAAAGAGGCAATCCACATCTGTGAGTTCGACTTCGGTCCGCTGGAGGCCGCCTATGACTACGAGGCGATCCGCGGAGTCCTGACCCGCGAGCTCATCGAGTCGCGCCCGCAGACGATGTGGCGTTACCGCGAGCTTCTCCCCATCGATGGTGAGCCGACCGTCGGCACGCAGGTGGGATTTACACCGCTCGTGAAGGCCGACCGTCTTGCGAAGAAGCTCGGAATCCGCGAACTCTGGATCAAGAACGATTCGGTCAACTATCCCACCCTTTCCTTCAAGGACCGCGTTGTCTCCGTTGCCTTAAGCCGCGCCCGCGAACTCGGCTTCGAAGTCGTGGCCTGTGCCTCCACCGGCAACCTCGCGAACTCCGTGGCCGCGAATGCAGCCAACGCAGGCCTGAAGAGCTACGTGCTCATCCCCTCGAATCTCGAGCAGGGGAAGGTGCTCGGTTCTCTTGTCTACGGCACCAATGTGATTGGAATCACCGGGCCTTACGATCAGGTAAACCGACTTTGCTCGGAAATCGCCGGCAAGTACGGCTGGGGATTCGTGAACGTCAACCTCCGCCCATACTACGCTGAGGGCTCCAAGACGATGGGCTTCGAGATCGCCGAGCAGCTGGGGTGGAAGCTTCCGAAGCATACCGTGGCCTGCATGGCCTCGGGATCGCTCCTGACAAAGATCCACAAGGCCTACAAGGAGTTCATTGACCTCGGTATTGTCGAGAAGAGCCCCTTCACGATCCATGGTGCCCAAGCCACCGGATGCTCCCCGATCAGCGCAGCCTTCAAGGCCGGCACCGACATCGTGAAGCCTGTCCAGAATCCCGACACCATCGCGAAGTCGCTTGCGATCGGGACGCCGGCGGACGGCTACTATGCGATCCGTTCCATGCGCGAGACCGGCGGCAGCTGTGAGGACGCCACCGACGAAGAGATCGTCGAGGGCATCAAGCTGCTTGCAGAATATGCCGGCATCTTTGCCGAGACGGCCGGCGGCGTCACCGTTGCCTGCGCCAAGAAGCTCATCGAGTCCGGCAAGATTCCCAAGGATGAGAGTGCCGTGCTCTGCATCACCGGCCACGGGCTCAAGACGCAGGAGGCAATCGTCGGCAAGGTCGGCGAGCCGCGCATCATCGGCGCCAGCCTGCATGAATTCGAGGCCCTCATCGCTGATGAAGTCGCCATCAAATCCTAACAGCCAAAAGCCAACAGTCTAAATCGCTAAACACACAAAATCATGCCCATCATCCGCATCCCCACCCCGCTCCGCAAGCTGACCAATAATCAGGAGGAGGTCACTGCGACCGGCGCCACCCTTGGTGCTGTTCTCGACGAACTCAACGCCACCTTCCCTGGTCTCGGCGAGCGCATTGTCGATGAGACCGGTGCGATCCGCCGTTTCGTGAACATCTTCGTCAACGACGAGGATGTACGCTTTCTTCAGGAAAAGGAGACCCCGATCAAGGAGGCCGATGTCGTCTCCATCGTTCCTGCCATTGCCGGCGGCTAGTACCCCTTGCCTTCCCGCCCCTAAAATCCGATCTTTAGTTCCATGGAAACGACCCGCCTCTGGCTCATGTACCCGGCGAAGCTCATCACGCGACCCATCGTCTACGAGCTTGGCCACAAGTTTTCCGTCACGACGAATGTGAGGCAGGCAAGCGTCACCAACGAGATCGGCCTAGTTTGCCTGGAACTCATCGGAGAGCGCGGAGAGACCAAGCGGGCTATCGCCTGGCTTGAGGAACTCGGCGTGAAGGTGGAACCCGTCGAGATCAACACGATCGAGGGCTAATTTTAATCCATGAAAATCTCCCTTGGCAGCGACCACGCTGGATTCGAATACAAGCAGGCCATCGCCGAAATACTCCGTACGCAGGGCCACGAGGTCATTGACTGCGGCACGCATTCCGCGGACTCGACCGATTACCCCCTCTGGTGCATCCCCGCCGCCGAGAAGGTGGCTAACGGAGAGGCCGACAAAGGAATCGTCTTTGGTGGATCCGGAAACGGAGAGGCCATTGCCGCAAACAAGGTAAAGGGGGTCCGCTGCGCCATCGCTTGGAGCGACGATACGGCGCGTCTGGGGAGCGAGCACAACAACGCCAACGTCCTTTCGATTGGAGAGCGGATGGTCTCCCTTGAGACTGCAAAGCGTCTCGTAGATATCTGGCTCTCCACCCCGTTCGAGGGGGGGCGCCATCTCAAGCGAATCGAGGAACTTGCGAAGTACGAAGCTGGACTTCCGATGTCCTGAGCGTTAGCTGACCGCTACGAAGAGAGCGGTCGCATTGTCTTTGCCCGAGTACTTTACTGCCTCGGCCACGAGATGCTGGGCGGGTGTGAGGTTCTTGTGGCGCGCATCTAGGTCCTCCGCAATCCTTTGATCGGAGAGACCATCGGTCACGCCATCCGAGCAGATCAGAAACCTGTCTCCCGGCGCGCAGGTGATTTCCCCCACCTGCGGGTTCACGAACTGGTTGTCCGCCCCAAGTGCTTTTTGCAGGCGGTTTTTTGCTGGATGCATCCGTGCCTCACGCTCGTTGATCTGACCCGTTCTCAGGAGCCAGCCGACATGGGTGTCGTCGTTGGTGAGTTGGGTGATCTGCCCACCCTTCGGAAGGTGATAGATACGCGTGTCCCCGATATGTGCAAAATGCATCACTCCCTGAGTGAACCAACAAAGACTGAGGGTGGATCCCATGCCGCGACATTCCTCGTAACTGTCACCAAGATACTGGAGCGCCTTGTGAATCTCGGCAAACAAGGTCTCGAAGACCACCTCATAGCTGATCGGAGTTCCCTCCAAGCGCTGTCTGATAAGCGGGGGGAACATCCTGGTGACCTTATCGATGGTGATCCGGCTGGCAAACTCCCCGGAATTTGCCCCTCCCATGCCGTCGCTGACCGCAAAGATCAAGTCGGAGCCCGCCGTCGTTGATGAGCCTGTTTTCCCCAGATGACGCACGTCGGATGCATCAATCGACAACCCCACGAAAGCATCCTCATTGTTGGTGCGGCAGGTCCCCCTATCAGTGCATCCTGACCAGGAGAGAGGGAGGTGCGAGCCCGGGGGCAGTGTGGGAACAACTACGGGTTTGATCTCGTCGAGCACTGTGGCGAACTCGAAGTCGATCAAGCAAAAGCGGCCGTCTTGCTGGCGGTAGGTGACATTACGCGCTTCGGCATCGTCGTGACGCACGCCGAATTCCTTTAGTTCCTCAAAGAGTTCCAGGCAACGCTTGGGATCGAGTTGATCCACCCGCGAACCACAATTGGTGGTCACCAGGACAAGTTTCTCCGGGTCCGCCGAAATGACACGCGGGACAAATGTGCATCCTCTCTTTTCGAGATGCCGGAGCACGTGCACTTCATTGTCAAAGCGCTCCTTCGCCTTCGGGCCGTGAAACTGCTTCCGCACGCTCCCGTCGAAACCGATCTGCACGGTGGCGCGCTGGGTATCCTTGACGGTGATCATGATGAAAAGACGGAAGGTATTTAGTCTGCAGACGATTAGGTCAGAGGTCCCGCATAAGATGGAGAAGCAATTTCAAGGGAATATGGAAACTTCTTTGTCGTTGCCACACAGCTTACAGCCTAAACCGCCAGCATCTTCCAAATCTCCGCGATGTGGAGATTTCGTTATTTTGGCATTGAAGTTGCTTGATCCTTTCATGCCCGATTCTAAAGTCGGGAGATCACTCTGTTGCGGTTGTCCGAAACGCGCTGGGTGATCAAAAACAGACAACGGACGCACCACAACCACCCCAATCACATGGCGAAGTACAAACTCGAATACATCTGGCTCGACGGCTACGAGCCCGTTGCAAACCTCCGCAGCAAGACAACCATCAAGGAGTTCTCCAAGGCTCCCACGCTCAAGGACCTACCGATGTGGGGTTTTGACGGCAGTTCGACCCGTCAGGCCGAAGGAAGGAGCAGCGATTGTCTGCTCAAGCCCGTCGCCAGCTATGTCGATCCGACACGTGAGAACGGCTATCTTGTCATGTGCGAAGTCCTTCTTCCCAATGGCAAGCCGCATCCTACCAATGCCCGTGCCACGATTGTGGATGATCCCGACACCTGGTTCGGCTTCGAGCAGGAGTACTTCCTTTATAAGGACGGAGCACCCCTCGGTTTTCCGAAGGGTGGCTGGCCAAACGAGCCTCAGGGCAAGTTCTATTGCGGAGTCGGCCATGCGGCCGTCGGTGATGTGGCGCGCGAGATCGTTGAGGAGCACCTCGATATCTGCTTGGAGATGGGTATCAATCACGAGGGAATCAACGCCGAGGTGGCCAAGGGACAATGGGAGTTCCAGATCTTCGGCAAGGGTTCCAAGAAGGCCGCCGATGAGGTCTGGCTCGCTCGTTATGTCCTGATGCGCGTCTGCGAGAAGTACGGCGTCGACGTCGAGTTCCATTGCAAGCCTCTCGGCAAGGACATGGACTGGAATGGTTCCGGCATGCACACCAACTTCTCCACCAAGTTCATGCGTGAGAAGGGCGGCAAGAAATACTTCGAGAAGCTGATGGCGGCCTTTGACAAGTACAAGGATGAGCACATCACCGTCTATGGTCCTGACAACCACTTCCGCCTGACCGGTCTGCACGAGACGCAGTCGATCGACAAGTTCAGCTACGGCGTCGCCGATCGCGGTGCTTCGATCCGCGTCCCGCATAGCTTCGTGAACAGCGAGTACAAGGGCTACCTCGAGGATCGTCGTCCGAACTCCCAAGGAGATCCGTACAAGATCGCCAGCCGCGTTCTTCAGACCATCAAGACCGTTCCGACCAAGTAACGGAATCAAACTCATCAGACGCCGCCCTGGAAACGGGGCGGCGTTTTTGTTTTAGGGGCTTGCGCAGGAGGCGGAACTGGTTATTCTATTCAACCGCGCATCAAACATTTGCCGTCGGTCCTTGGGTGAACTGCATTTGCCGCTCACCGAAACGCGACAAGGGAAACCCGGCAACGAGAAATAACAGACACCATGCCTATCCGCCTCGGTCGCTTCGAAATGCCGAAGACCCTCGTCAAAAACGAGAAAACCGCCACTGAAACCTACGCCCAGTTCGTCGCCGAACCTTTTGAAGCTGGTTACGGCCACACCATCGGCAACTCACTCCGCCGCACCCTTCTCTCCTCGCTTGAGGGAGCAGCCATCACCTCGGTCAAGATCGAGGGGGCTCCCCATGAGTTCACCAGCATGCCCGGCGTCGTCGAGGATGTGGTCGAAATCATCCTCAACCTGAAGAAGGTCAAGTTCAAGGCCCACGATCACGAACCCCGCAACCTGACCCTCTCGGTCAACAAGCAGGGTGCCGTCACCGCCGGCGACATCACGTCGACCGCTCAGTGCGAGGTCCTGAACCCCGACCAGCACATCTGCACCCTTGACAAGAAGATGAAGTTCGAAGCCGAGTTCACTGTCCGTGTCGGCCGTGGATTCGCCACCGGTGACGAGAACAAGGGTGTCGACAAGCCGATCGGCGTGATCGCCATCGACTCCATCTTCTCGCCCGTTACCAAGGTAAAGTACGCCGTTGAGCAGACCCGTGTCGGTCAGCGCACCGACTACGACAAGCTCATCCTCGACATCTGGACCGATGGCCGCCTCACACCCGAGGAGGCTCTTCTGCAGTCCGCCGCGATCCTGCGTCACCACCTCGATGTCTTCGTCAACTTCGACGATAACCAAGTCGAGTTCGACGAGACCCCGGTCGAAGTCAGCCAGGAGAACAGCCGCCTCAAGAAGTTGCTCGCCATGAGCGTGAACGAGATCGAACTCTCCGTTCGTGCCGCAAATTGCCTGAACAACGCCAACATCACCAGCGTCGGACAACTCGCCCTCAAGAGCGAGGCCGAGATGCTCAAGTACCGCAACTTCGGCAAGAAGTCGCTGAACGAGATCAAGGACAAGCTCGTCCAGTTGGGCCTGGGCCTCGGAATGAAATTCGAGCCCGGTCTTGTGGAGAACCTCGCCCCTGCAGCCGAATAAGGCGCCTTGGAATCACTGACACGCCATGCGTCACCGTAAAAAAACCGTCAAGCTCGGCCGCAGCCAGGCACACCGTGATTCGCTTCTTGCGAATCAGGTCTGCAGCCTGATCGAGCATCGCCGCATCAAGACCACCCTGGCCAAAGCCAAGGCTACCAAGCCTCTCGCCGAACGTATGCTCACGCTGGGCAAGAAGGGTGACCTTCATTCCCGCCGAATCGCGATCTCCTACCTCAAGAGCAAGGATGTCGTGAAGAAGCTCTTCACCGAAATCGCTCCCGCCGCCGCCGATCGCAAGGGTGGATACACCCGAATTGTGAAGCTTGGCGAGCGCCTTAGCGACAGTGCCCCCATGGCTTATCTCGAGTGGGTTGATTACGCTCCCGAGATCAAGAAAGAGGAGTTGATCGAGGCCGGCGAGAAGCCTGCCAAGAAGGCCAAGGCAGAAAAGGCACCCAAGGCTGAGAAAGCCGAGGGTGAGGAGAAGCCCAAGAAAAAGGCTCCTGCCAAGAAAAAGAGCGAGGAATAAAGCCCGCCTCAACCAATCAACGAAAAGCCCCGCAGCAATGCGGGGCTTTTTTTATGCCGCGTCGAGACCGAAGGCCGTGTGAGCCAGCTTGGCCGCATCGGCGATCTTCTCCTCGTCCAGAATCACGGCGATCTTGATCTCCGAAGTGGAGATCATCTGGATGTTGATGCCACCCTTGGCAAGGGCTTCAAAAAGCTTAGCCGCAACACCGGAGTGTGTGCGCATGCCGATACCCACCACGCTCAGCTTTGCGATTCCGTCCTGCTTACTGACCTTGCCGGCACCGATCTCCGAGGCGACGCGGTCCAGGAGATCGCCGATCTTTTCAAGCTCGTCACGGTTCATCGTGAAGGAGATGTCGGTCGTGCCGCTTGCCGAGACGTTCTGGACAATGACGTCGATCATCACGTGGGCGTCGGCCAGTGCGGTGAAGAGTCGTGCGGCGCATCCCGGTTTGTCGGGGACTTGAGACACGGTTACTTTGGCCTGATTGCGCTCGACGCTGACGCCGCGCACGACGACCTGTTCCATTCCTGCGGATTCTTCTTTCACGGTTGTTCCTGGGTTGTTGTTGAAGCTGCTGCGGACCTCGAAGGTCACTCCAAATTTTTTGGCAAACTCGACCGAGCGCGACTGCATCACCTTGGAGCCGCTGCTCGCCATTTCAAGCATCTCGTCGTAAGAGATCTCCTCGATTTTTTTTGCCGTCGGGACAACGCGCGGATCGCAGGTGTAGACACCATCGACGTCGGTGAAGATCTGGCAGGCGTCGGCCTCCACGGCGGAGGCAAGGGCGATGGCCGTGAGATCGGAGCCGCCGCGTCCCAGGGTGGTGATGGCACCCTCGCTCGTCTCTCCCTGAAAGCCGGCGACAATCACGATCTCCCCTCGATCGAGGTGCTTCTTGATCTGATCCGGGGTGATGTTGCTGATCTTGGCTTTGGTGTGGACGCCATTCGTGACGATCCCTGCCTGGGCGCCGGTCAGGGAGACAGCCTTTCCGCCCATGCTCTGGATCGCCATGGCGGTGAGGGCCATCGTGGTTTGTTCCCCCGTGGAGAGCAGGACATCCATTTCCCGCTCCGTCGGATTTGAGGAGACTTCCCTGGCAAGCTTGATCAGGGAATCGGTGACACCCGACATGGCCGAAACAACGGCGACGACGGAATTTCCTGCGCGCTGGGTTTCGAGAAGACGCTTCGCCACGTTGGTGATGCGCTCGGGATTGCCGACCGAGGTGCCGCCGTATTTCTGAACGATCAGTGCCATTTAATTGCGAATTGTTGCTAGGCCGGCTCGCACGGCTTCCGCCGTTGCATCCGTCTCGATCGGGGCGGTGACGGCGTGTTTGGCGGTGTCGGGATCCTTGAGGCCGTGGCCGGTGACGGTAAGAACGACTTTGGATCCCGGCCGGATCTGACGGAAGGGACAGCAGTCGCACTGCGTGGCTTTTCCGCTTTGATTGAAGCATTTGAAAAGCGCGGCAACCGGGGCGGCGCTGGCCGGTTCCACGAAGATGCCTTCGTTGGAAGCGAGCCACTTCTGGGCGGCCAGGATTTCGGAATCCTCCACGATCTCGAAGCAGCCACCCGATTCGGAGACGGCTTGAGTCGCGCCATCCCAGCTGGCGGGTCGCCCGATCCGGATAGCCGTGGCCACTGTCTCCGGATTATCCATGGGTGCGCCGCGGTAAAGGGGAGCAGCTCCGGCCGCCTGGACACCCAGCATCCTGGGTAACTTGAAGCTGCGTCCGAGGTCCTTGAACTCCTTGTACCCTTTCCAGTAGGCGGTGATGTTACCAGCGTTGCCTACCGGGAGGATGTGAATGTCGGGCGCATCACCGAGCTCCTCAATGACCTCGAAAGCCGCGGTCTTCTGACCCTCGATCCGGTAGGGGTTGATCGAGTTGACGATCGCGAAGTCGCCGGTCTCCCCAAGCTCACGCACAAGGCGGAGGGCATCATCGAAGTTGCCGCGGATTGCGATGACACTGGCTCCATAGATGTAGGCCTGGACCATCTTGCCCCCGGCGATCCGACCAGCGGGCAGCAGCACCGCACACTTCATTCCGGCGCGCGCAGCATAGGCGGCCGCTGCCGCGGAAGTGTTTCCCGTGGAGGCACAAAGAACGGTGTGGGCACCTTCCTCGGCGGCCTTGGAAATCGCCATGGTCATGCCGCGATCCTTGAACGAACCGGTCGGGTTCAAACCCTCGTATTTGACGTAGACCTCTCCTCCCGTGATGGCGCTCAACTTGGGCGAGTGGATCAACGGAGTGGATCCCTCGCTCAGGGAGATCACGGGCGTGGCGTCGGTGACGGGAAGAAATTCCCGATAGCGAGCGATCACGCCGCAGTCGTTGTGAGATTGCTTCATTGGAACAGAAATCAGGTAAGGGTCTCCACGTTGAAGAGGACGGGTTGTCCCTTCACGCAATTCAGCGAGGTGATTGTCACCAGAGCATCACAGACTGCTCCATACGGAGCTTCGTGGATCATCAGAACAAGCGGAGTCTCTACTCCGGCGATTGACTCGGGTTGGAAAACCGAGGAAATACCGATGCCTGCTTCTCCAAGGACGCCTGCAATCCGAGCCAAGACGCCCGGTTTGTCATCAACCGAGAGGCGCAGGTAGTAAGAGCCGACGATCTCTTGAGACAGTCGGCTGCTTCCGTAGAGGCTGTGCGATGAGAAGCCGTAGGTGGACCGCGGAGCATCCAGCATGTGGGCCGCCTCCACCAGATCGCCGATGACGGATGTGGCCGTCGGGCCGCGTCCTGCTCCCCGTCCGTAAAAGAGGCTGTCGCCCACCAGATCCCCGCGCACCGCGACTGCATTGAAGACACCGTTCACCGATGCAAGGACATTCCCCTGGGGAATGAGCGTCGGCGCCACGCCGACTTCTACCTTGCCATCCTTTTCCCGAACCGACCCTAGGAGTTTGATGCAGTAACCGAGACTTTTGGCAAAATGAATGTCCGCGGCGCTGACACGATCGATGCCCTCTACCCGGATCGTCAAGGGATCGACCCAGAATCCGTAGGCAAGCGCAGCCAGGATGATCGCCTTGTGACCTGCGTCCCAGCCATTGATATCGAGTGTCGGGTCGGCCTCGGCATAACCGAGTTGGACCGCTTCAGCCAGAGCCTCTGGGTAATCGAGACCCGCCTCCTGCATCCTAGTCAGGATATAGTTGCTCGTCCCGTTCAGGATGCCATGAAGCGACTCGATCCGATTGCCGACGAAGGCATCTCGTACAGACTGGATGATCGGGATTCCACCCGCCACCGCCGCCTCAAAGAAAACGGGCACCTTGTGTTTGCAGGCCAACGCGAAAATTTCAGCGCCCCGTTCCGCCAGTAGCGCCTTGTTCCCCGTGACGACGATCCGCCCCGATTTGATCGCTGCAACGGTCAGATCAAAGGCTTCCGTCGTGCCGCCGATCAGTTCGACGACCACCTTGATCTCCGGATCTTCTAGAAGATCCTGCCAGCGGTTGGAAAAGAGATCGGCGGGTGCCGTGACATCGCGCTTTTTCTTCGGATCACGCACCACAATCTTGCGCACGTCAAAGGAGTAGCCGGAACGCTCCGCGATCAGATCGCGGTGTCGCGCCAGATTTTCGTAGACTCCGGCACCCACCGTGCCGAAGCCGGCTAATCCGATGCCGATGGTCTTCATAAGGGAGCCCTGAATAATTCCGGTTAACAGCCCCCAGGTAAAGCCGGTTTTGCCCCGACATAAACAGGACGCTTATTGAAAAATTGGTGGTTGCGCTGGATTTTCAGCTTACGTGATCAAAAGGGGCTTCTTCTATACTCAAGGTAAAGCTCGTGCTAAGCTAAACCCTTTGAAGTCACTTTGACGTATCCCAAAGCTCCACAAACCTTGTTTGAACGTGCCTTCTGATCCCGAAAAGAGTGTTTTCGCGGACCCCAAGGGGATCAGGCGTCGGGCGCTTCAAGTTCTCGCAGTCGGAGGGGGCCTAGCACTTGTTTTTGGTGTCGGGTACTTCATCTCAGGATTACTGATCGGCCCGCAACTCCAGTTGCCGGCAGTTGTCAGGGATTTTCATGCGCGCTTTAAAGCACTGCCGCCGGCCAAGGATCCCTTGAGAGATCCAAAAAAGGATTGGAAGCGTCTCCAGACTGCCTCCAAGGATCATGCACTCACACCGCCTAAGCAGATGAAAGAGGGACTGGTGCTTGGTTATGTATCCCCTTGGGACCCGGCTTCTCTTCTCTCATTGGAACGTCATGCCGATCAACTGACCCACGTTGCGGCTGACTGGTTCACGCTCACCGGCGTTGAAGGAACGCTCAAGGAGGATCCGAGCGACAAAGCGCGTCTTCTCTGCGTGCGGAAGGGGCTCGGCTTCCTTCCTATTCTGAGAAATCTGGATGGAAACACCTGGCAACCCGAAGCGGTGGAGGAATTGGCCCATGAACCGGAAGCAGAGAGAAGTGCCTTCCTAAGTCAACTTGTGGGTAGAATGCCCGCGGGGTCCACGGGTCTCCTGCTTGAGTTAAGCCAGCTTGATCCCACCTATAAAGACGAGTACTCGCTGCTCATCAAGGAACTGTCTGAACACCTTCATGCCGCCCGAAAAGAGCTTTGGTTTTCCGTTCCCACGGGTACTGACTTTGATGCTTTTGACATGGAGGCCGTTGCGGATTCGGCCGACAGAATGGTCGCAACCCTGTACGATGAGAATTCCGAGACGGATGATCCCGGGCCTCTTGCCAGTGGTGATTGGTTCCAAGGATGGCTTAAGACAATGATGGTTTACGGAAACCCGTCCCAGTGGGTGATCGGCCTCGGCAACTATGCCATCGACTGGAGGAGGGACAATCATACCGTTGAGCAGGTAGGTTTCACCGATGCGATGGCGCGGGCTTCGCTTGCCGGGATCGATCCGGTGAAGGAGTTGAATTCCGAGGATGGCACGCCAGATTTCAATTACCTCTCCGGACCGGATCAGAATCAGGAGCACGAACTCTGGTTCCTCGATGCGATCACCCTGTTTAACCAACGGCGCTTGATCGCCCCCTTCCATCCGGGAGGCATTGGTCTTTACAGGTTAGGAGAGGAGGATCCCGCCGTCTGGGATGTGCTGAAATTGAATCCCGAGAAGCCACTCGACGTAAATTCGATCGCGAGGCTTTCCCGACTCAATCTTGATGAACTCATAGCCTCCAGCGGGACCGGCGACTTCATTTCGGTGGGTGAGGACTCGCATGAGGGGGAAAGGAGTCTTCAGGCCCGTACCAATGGAGAGATTTTGGAGAAGTTTACAAAGCTCCCAATGCCCGAAAGTATCGTCCGACAGGGTGATCCGGGACCGCATAAAGTCGCACTGACATTCGATGACGGACCCGATCCGAAATGGACCCCAAAAATCCTTGAGATCCTCAAGGAAAAGAAAGCCCCGGCTGCGTTCTTTGTCCTCGGGACGCAGGGGCAACATTACCCCGATCTTCTGGAGCGGATCGTGCGTGAGGGTCATGAGGTCGGCAATCACACATACTCCCATCAGAATCTTACAGAGACCGGCGATGAGCAGATCTCGCTCGAACTGAATGCAACAACCCGCCTGATTGAGGCGGTAACGGGTCATTCCACGGCCTTTTTCCGCCCACCCTACAACAGCGATGGCACACCGACCCAACCCGGTGAAATGAGAGCTCTCCGTGTCGCGCGCGATCTTGGATACCTTACCGTGACACAGTCGATCGATCCGGACGATTGGGAGAGACCCGGCGCCGAGGCCATTGTCCAGAGGGTCAAGAGCCAGCGGGAGACGGGATCCATCATCCTGATGCATGACGGCGGTGGTGACCGCTCCCAGACGGTGGCAGCGCTGCCTGCAATCATCGATTGGCTTCGCAGTCGCGGGGACGTGATCGTGCCGCTCGGAGATATTATCAATCTTCCCCGGGATACCGTGATGCCTCCGTTGCGCGAGGAAAACCAGCCACTCTCGGCCCGATACGTTTATGGTGCTTTTACCGTCATGCGCTTCCTGGAGAATGCCGCCTGGACTCTTCTTGTTCTTGTTACCCTGCTCGCCCTGCTGAGGGTCTTTTTTTACTGCATCTGTGCCAAGAGGCATAAGGACAGGGGGCATGTTAAGACATCGGTTACGAATGCCCCTCCCCCGCCTGTCAGCGTTCTTCTTGCCGCCTATAACGAGGAACGCGTCATCGCTTCGACCATCCGCCATCTCCTTGACTCGGAGTATCCTGCGCTGCTCGAGATCATCGTGGTGGATGACGGCTCAAAGGACAGAACTGCGGAGGTGGTCGATGGAATTGCCAATGTGGAACCAAGGGTTCGCCTGATACGCCAATCCAATGGAGGCAAAGCCTCCGCACTTGAGCAGGCGTTGCGTGCGGCGAGTCACGAAACAATCGTCATGATCGATGCCGACACAATGGTGGCTCCGGATGGCATCCGGAAACTGGTTAATCATTTGGAAGACCCGAAGGTGGGGGCTGTTTCGGGATACATCCGAGTCGGCAATACCAAGCATTGGTTGGGAAGATTTCAGGATCTGGAATACACCGCCGCCTTCGAGATTGATCGCAGGGCGCAGGATTATCTGGGATGCATCACCGTGGCACCCGGGGCGCTTAGTGCTTTCCGGCGCAAGGCGCTCGCCGAGACTGGTCCTATCACCAACGATACCCTGGCGGAGGATACGGACCTGACGCTTCAACTTCATCGCCTGGGGTGGAAGGTTGTCTTTGCCCCCGATGCATTTGCCGATACGGAAGCTCCCGAGAGCATCAAGGCGCTCATCTCCCAACGCTTCCGCTGGGCATTTGGAACGCTTCAGTGTCTCTGGAAGCATGGTGACATGACCTGCAATCCGGGCTCCGGATGGCTTGGCTGGTTTGCACTTCCATCGGTTTGGGTCTTCCAGATCGTTGTGGTTGCACTGACTCCGGTGCTTGATCTCATCGTGCTCTGGTCTCTCTGGTTGGGGCGCGGCGTCGCGATTTGGCCCTATTTTCTGGCATCCCTGCTTCTCGATGTTCTTCTGTCCGCCATCGCGCTGGCTCTAGCGGGACGATACATGAGGATTGCCTGGCGCAGTATCCCGATGAGGCTTCTTTACAGGCCTCTTCTGGGCTATGTCGTCTGGAAATGCATTATCAAAGCTCTGGCGGGAAGCTGGGTGCGCTGGTCGAAACTCGACCGCACCGCCTCGGCTATCATCCAAAAAGAACAGGGAAAGGCAGGGAGGCCTCCCACAACTGCGGCATGAAGTATCGTCCATTCATGAGAGCAGCATTCCTCGTCCTGATACTTGGCAGCGCGCCGCTGAGTCTTCACGCAGCGACTCCCGTTGAGCGCCTTCAGATTCCTGACCATGGGGCGTACACAGGCGCTTATTGTGATTTTGGCGAGGGTGAGGACGCGGTGACGAACGAAGCCCTGGAAAATTTCCAGCAATTAACCGGAAAGCCCATGGCGATCGTTGCCTTCGGATCATTCTGGGGAAGGGGATCCTTTCCCGCCGAGCAGGTGGAACTGGTGCGTGCTTATGGCGCTGTTCCGCTGATCTTCTGGTCGCCGTGGGACTTTCCTTACGAGGAGAAACGAGGGCCTGATAAATTCGCACTCACCGAGATCATTGCAGGGAAATGGGACAGCTATATCGATGCTTGGGCAGATGCTGCCGCAAAAATCCCCGCTCAGTTTTTTGTTTCCTTTGCCTGCGAAATGAACGGCACGTGGTTCCCTTGGTCCGGATGGTTCTACGGGAAAGGTCCCCGTGACCCGATTGCTCCAAAAAAACCAGGAACATCTGATTCCTCAACAGAAGCGGTGGCAAAGCTTACCGGAATGGATGATGCGCCTGAAAAGAGCTGGTTCGGCAGGGGGGATATCAAGAATCCTGCGACTTGGGAGGGGCCTGAAACATTCAAGAAAGCCTGGAGACACGTCGTCGACCGTGCCCGTGCCCGAGGTGCCACCAACATCCTCTGGGTCTTCCAACCCAATAACTACTCGGATCCTCCCGGTTATATTTCCTGGAACCAACCGGCCGCATACTACCCCGGTGCAAAGTATGTGGATTGGCTAGGACTCAGCGTTTACGGCAAGCAAACCAACAATCAGGAGGATGATCAGTGGTGCGGCTTCTCCAAACTTCTGGAGTGGCCTTATGTCGAGATGTGCGCTCTGGATCCCGAGAAGCCAATCATGCTGGCCGAGTGGGGTGTTGCCGAATCCCATCGACCCGGCGAGGAGAAGGGAGCGTGGATCAGGGAAGCCCTTTCCACCATGAGCAGCAACTATCCCCGCCTCAAGGCAGCGGTCTTTTGGCATGAGCGCTGGCAGAATGACGATGGTTCTTACAGCAACCTCCGGGTGAATTCATCGCGTGCCGCACTAAAATCCTACAGGGAGGGGGTGGCCAACCCCTTCTGGATCGGGCGTCCCATCTGGCAATAGGTGGAAATAAAAGTGGAAGATTCCTTTGCCGGACAATGCACGGGTTTTGACCACGAAGAACTATCACTGTAGCCTGTGGGGATGCGTTTGATTTCCTACAAAGACCGCGCCTTTGACCGGGCCCTTGCCGAGTTGAACCGGCAGGCTGAACCAAGTGCTGAAGTCCGCGAAACGGTGGCTGAAATTATCTCCAGTATCAGGAAGCATGGGGATAAGGCCCTGCTCGAATATTCGCAGAAATTCGGGGGTCCGAAACTCAAGGCCTCCCAGATCCGGGTCACTCCCGAAGAAATCAAAAAAGCCAAACGATCGCTTTCCCCCACGGTAAGAAAAGCCCTCGTCGCATCAATCAAGAATGTGTCAGCTTTTGCCAAGAAAAGCCTCCGGAAGAACTGGTCGATGAAGAACGTGCAGGGGGCCCTTGTCGGCGAGCGCTTTGACCCTCTCCCCCGGGTGGGCCTCTACATTCCAGGAGGCACTGCGCCGCTTGTTTCCAGTGCAATCATGACCTGTGGCTTTGCAAGGGCCGCTGGGGTTCCCGAAATCGTGGCTGTCACTCCCGCCGCCCTTGACGGAACTGTGGCTCCAGCGTTGCTTGCCGCACTGGATCTCTGCGGAGCAACCGAGATTTATCGTGTGGGCGGAGCGCAGGCGGTCGCCGCTCTCGCCTATGGCACCAAGTCGGTACGCCCCGTCACCAAGATTTTCGGCCCGGGTAATGCGTATGTCGTGGAGGCCAAGCGCCAGGTCTTCGGTCGAGTTGGCGTCGACCTTCTGCCCGGACCAAGCGAGGTGCTTGTGATCGCGGACGCCAAGGCCAACCCAGTTTGGGTGGCTTCGGATCTGCTCGCCCAGTCCGAGCATGGAAAGGGGAGCGTTGTCGTGTTGTTGAGCGACTCCGACAAACTCATCGCTTCGGTACAAAAAGAGATTGCTCGTCAGTCGAGGCTGTCCACCCGACCCGAACACCTTGCAAAGGCAATGGCCAATGCCGTACTCGTGCGCGTGCGGGATATGGTGCAGGCGGTCGAGATCGCCAATGGTTTCTCGGCCGAGCACGTTTCCCTGGCGGTTCGAAAGCCCGAGTCGTTGGCGGCCAAGCTGAATTCAGCGGGAGCGATCTTCCTTGGAGACATATCACCGGTCGCAGCAGGAGATTTCATGGCTGGGCCGAGTCACGAACTGCCGACAGGCGGTGCAGGAAAGGCGTTTGCCGGCCTTACGGCCGAGCAGTTCCAGCGGCGCACAAGTATCGTCAGGTATGATGCAACCTCCCTCAAAAAGTCCCTGCCAATCATTGAGACCTTCTGCGAGGTAGAGGGGCTTGACGCTCACGGACGCTCCGTTTCCCTTCGGGTCAAAAAGTAGTCCCGATGCTCTGGAAGTTTCGCGGACGCGGTCTGGACCTCTCCTCGAACGCGGCCGTTGTCGGCATCGTTAACATCACCCCCGATTCGTTCTCCGATGGTGGCAAAACCATGGATCCGGATATTGCCTGTGCTCATGCCTTGAAACTTCTGGAGGAGGGGGCCGCCCTGCTTGATCTCGGTGGAGAATCAACACGACCCGGAGCCGTTCCCGTGGCGCCTGAGGAAGAATTGCTGCGACTCCTGCCCGTTCTCAAGACGCTCAGGAAGCGCACGGACGCCCCGATCTCCATCGACACGTCAAAGGCTTCCGTGGCGCAGGCCTGTCTTGATGAGGGTGCTGATATCATCAATGACGTGACGGCACTTTCTGGTGATCCCTTGATGGGAGAAGTTGTTTCAAGAACAGGTGCGGGGTTGATTCTCATGCATCTGCAAGGGACACCCAGAACAATGCAGGAGAACCCCTGTTATCCTCAGGATGATGTTCTAACGGACGTTTCAAAATATCTTTCTGATCGCCGAGCGGTAGCCCTAGGCTGTGGCGTGGACTCGGACGCCATCATTTTAGATCCAGGCCTTGGTTTTGGGAAAACCGTGGCGCACAATCTGGCATTGCTCCGCGGCATTCCTCTCCTAAATCGTCTCGGGTCACCTCTGATGATCGGTCACTCTAGGAAGTCCTTTCTTGGGAAAATTATGTCCGAGGATGGAATAAATACCCCTGAGGATCGTCTTTCAGCAGGGCTTGCCGTGACGGTTCTTGCTCGTTCTCTGGGAGCCCATCTGTTCCGGGTTCATGAGGTTCGTCCTCATTTGGAATCCCTGCGCATGGCGGAGGCCGTGCTAGCCACATGAGCGTTCTTTTTCACCAGATACTTTCACTGATCGCGAAATATTGGACCTCGGGTCTCGAGGTTCTGATTCTTTCCGCGATTCTCTACTATATCTACCTCTACCTCCGCGGAACACACGGAGCGCGGATCCTGATCGGATTGGCGCTGGTCTTTCTGACCCTGACTTTTATTTCCCAGGTTCTTGATCTTGCCGTGCTCGGGTGGTTGCTCCGGAGCTTCTCCATCTTCCTTGCCATCGCCTTGGTCGTTCTCTTTCAACCCGAACTCCGTCGTGCCCTTAACGAACTTGGCAGTCACCGGTTCTTTACCACGGCTCTCCAACGACGTGAAGCCATCGAGGAGATCACCGACACGATCTTTGATTTATCGAGCAAGGGGTTCGGAGCCTTGATCGCGTTAGAGGGTGACCTGAGCCTCAAGTCGGTTGCGGAAAGCGGCGTTGAGATCGATGCGGAGTTCTCCAAGGAACTCTTGCTAACCATCTTTCACCCGAAGACCGTCCTGCATGACGGTGGAGTGATTCTGAGCGGAGACCGCATTGTTGCTGCGGGATGCATCTTTCCGTTGACCCAGAGGGACGATCTCGACCGCACGATCGGCCTGCGCCACCGCGCCGGTCTGGGACTTTCCGAGGAGAGCGATACGATCGCCCTGGTGGTTTCCGAGGAGAACGGACAAGTTTCGATTTGTCACTCGGGGTCAATCGAGCGCAACTTGAATGTCGAGCGGTTCCGGAAGCGCCTGTCACAACTTCTGCTCCGCGAGGAAAATCATGCGAAGGATTCTGCTGCACAATTGGAAGGAGAAACTGGTCTGCCTGCTGCTGGGGGCGGCGCTTTGGTATCTCATTCATCAAAACCTGGGTCCGCTGCCGGAGCAAAAACCGCATCCCGGGGATAGCTCCCGGGGTTCCGAGGACCAGCCTTCCTCCAGACACTCGGATCATCAGCAACACAAGGCACGGAATTCCCCAAAAAGCTCCTCTTCATGAGCAACCGCAAACTATTCGGCACGGACGGGATCCGCGGCACGTTCAATAAATACCCCGTTACTTCCGAGGTCGCCATGAGGCTCGGTAGGGCGGTCGGATTTCTGATTCGACCCAAGGATGGAGAGCGGCCGCTATTTGTGATTGGGCGTGATACGCGTCGTTCCGGGGAGCTCCTTGAGGCTGCCTTGGTTGCCGGTTTTAACTCCATTGGGGCCGATGTGTTGCTGGCAGGGGTGATTCCCACTCCAGGAGTCGCTTGCCTGGTGAAGGAGTTCAAGGCTGAGGGGGGCGTTGTGATCTCCGCCTCTCATAATCCCGCCGAGGATAACGGACTGAAGCTTTTCGGCGGCGACGGTTACAAACTTGATGACGATCTGGAAGAGAGTCTGGAGCATCTTATGCTGACGGATGAGATCGATGAGCAGTGCCCTTATGGCAATATTGCCGGAGAGACATCGTTGATCAGCGATGCCTTGGAGCGCTATGCAACGCTCGCCAAGGCAAGCGTGCCCGGAATGTCTCTTCACGGACTCAAGATCGCGCTTGATTGTGCCAATGGGGCTTCTTTCCGTGCCACGCCACAGGTTCTCAAGGATTTAGGCGCCGACCTCGCGGTGTTTCATGCGACTCCAGACGGAATGAACATCAACAAGGAGTGCGGGAGCACCCATCCTGAGGAGATCAGCCGACTTGTCAGGGAGACCGGGGCCCAGGTTGGCATTTCCCATGATGGTGACGCCGATAGGCTTGTCTTGTCCGACGAGTTGGGTGAGATCGTTGATGGCGATGAGATTCTTGCCATGACGGCTCTGGATGCCCTGCAACGAGGAACGCTTGCGGGAAGTACATTGGTTGCCACCGTGATGAGTAACTTCGGTCTTGATGAATGCGTTGCCGCCGCGGGTGGAGCCGTCCTTCGAACCGCAGTGGGTGATCGCTATGTGGTCGAGGCCATGAGGAAAGGGAATTTCTCGATTGGCGGAGAGCAGAGCGGACACCTGATCTTTCGTGATCATGGAACGACCGGTGACGGATTGCTTGCTGCCCTGCAGGTCCTTCGCATCATGACCGAGAGTGGCAAGCCGCTCAGCGAACTCCGTCGCTGCCTGAAGAAGTATCCTCAGGCGCAGCGCAACCTTCGCGTGAAGGAGAAACCGCCTCTCGATTCGCTCACCGAGGTCTCTGCTCTCGTTGCACAAACCGAAAGGACTCTCTCGGGCAAAGGGAGGGTCTTGTTGCGCTATTCCGGAACCGAGCCGAAAGTGCGACTTCTGATCGAGGGGCCTGATGAGGCAACGATCAACGTTGCGGCCGACAAAATTGCATCCGCCTTGGCATCTGCCATTGGCGAATAAATCACGGCAGTCAATTTCCGAGAACCTTGCGTAAGGCAGCCACGCCTTCCGCGGAGAACATCCATATCTGCCCACAGAGGATGACGAGGACTTCAATCGATTGTTCGAGGGAGTCGCTGTATGGTGCCCATAGCGGATCACCACTTGTCAGGAGCAACAGGCCGGTAAGAATGAGAAGATTGATGAGATAAATCACCATCAAGGAGAAGAATGTTCCTCCGTAATGGAGATCCGGTTGACTCTTTGTGAGCAGCAGAAAGGTGAAGGTGAGATGAAAAGCCAGAGTTAATCCGATCACTAGCAGGAAGAGCCAATGAAAGGATGTGATCGCATGCCAGAGGACGGCGCTTCCATTCATAAGATCTAAAAACCACCCCGAGAAAAGCAGCGCTCCGTAAAGTGTCGCGACAAGGATCGCGTAAATTGGGAAAAAGTAAGGGGAAAGAACGATCCAGGTATTCACACGATCCGTGAGCACATGGCCGCCTTCGAGGCTGACATGAAAACGGTTGGCCACATTTCCACCGAAAATCTTTACCCAGACAGCATGGGTTACCTCGTGGCCGAAAACGTAAGGGATCATCAGGATCCTTCTGGGGAGCAACACGAACAGAAGAACGAAGAGTAGCATTCCGGCAACCAAGCTTCCAAAAGACTGCTGGCCCAGCAGTCCATCGTGAACCGATTTCTTCAATGTCCCAAGGAACGCACCCGTCAGGATGAATGCGATCGGCACGAGAAAAATTCCGAGAACGAACTTCAGCGCCTGTTTGGAAACACCGCTTTGAGCTGTTTCTGCATAGGGTTCCGACCCTACTTGCCGGGGAGTTGGTCGGGGGGCAAAGGAGGATGTTTGATCCGTGGCAAAAAGTTCCGGATCAAACGTCTCGGCTGATGCACGGAGGCGCCTTGATCTGGACTGTCGTGCTTTGCCGCCGCTCCCCTTGCTTCTGTCTGGGGCGGGCATTCTCGGGTGTGTTCAGACCAAAATCAGGCCCGTCCCATATAGGCGCCTGTGCGTGTATCCACCTTCACAATCTCCCCTTCCTTGATGAAGAGAGGCACCTGGATAACCTTGCCGGTCTCTAGCGTTGCGGTCTTCATCACATTGCTGGCGGAGTCGCCCTTCACGCCTTCGGGTGACTCGGTGACCTTCAGGTTAGCAGAGGCGGGAAGATCCACCGAAACCGCGCGTCCCTCGACGTAGAGGATTTCCACCTGCATATTTTCCACGAGAAAATCCTTTGCATCCCCGATGAGATCACCTTGCAGGGTGATGGTTTCAAAGGTCTCGGGATCCATGAAGTTATAACCCTCCTGATCGGCGTAGCTGAAATCAAGTTTTGCGCGCTGGACATCAACAAGGTCGACTTTTTCCGTTGATGCGAAACGGACATCGGCCGATTTGCCCGTGCCGATGTAGCGGATGATCAGTTGCACAAAGGCACGCAGGTTGCCGGGGGTGCGGTGGGTGACTTCAAGGACGATGGCGGCATTGCCGTTGTATTTGATGGCCATTCCTTTACGGAGGTCGTTTGCGTTTGCCATGGGAATCGTGGGTGGGGTGGTTGGGGTATTAAATGAGTTTGAGTCTTGAGAGATCCTGGGAATCCACCACGCCGAGGGGCTTGCCTCCGGCATCCGTGACCACGAGATCGTCTATGCGATTATGTTCTAGCACCATGAGAACCTCGGCGGCAAGTTTGTCGGCTCCGATCGTGACGGGATTCCGGGTCATGACCTCGCCGACCGGACGCGATCCGATCTGGGGATCTCCGGGAAACCGACGCGCAAAATCTCCATGGGTGAAGATGCCCAGCAAGGACCCTTGTTCATCTACCACCAGAGCCGCGCCGGCACGTTTGGCCGTGAGCTCCTTGAGAACCGAGACCACGGGTTCCGCGATACCCACCACGACGGTTTCATCTCCGCCGCGCATGATATCCCGCACCCTCAGCAGAAGGGATCGGCCGAGCTGCCCGGCCGGATGGAAGCGGGCGAAGTCCTCACGGCTGAAGCCTCTTTTTTCCAGGAGGACCATCGCCAGGGCGTCACCCAAAGCCAACATGACGGTCGTGCTGGAGGTGGGCGCCAAGTTATGAGGGCATGCTTCCTGAGTCACTGACACATCGATGACAACATCGCTCGCCTTGGCCAAGGTTGAGTCACGCCCCCCCGTGAGTGCTATTTTTTTGACATCGAACCGCGCCAGTGATGGAAGAATCCTGATCAACTCCTCGGTTTCCCCGCTGTAGCTCAGAGTCAGGATCACATCCCCATCGGTGATGACGCCGAGATCTCCGTGTAGCGCGTTCAGGGAATTCAGAACCACGGCCGGAGCACCGGTGCTGGTGAGGGTGGCGGCGATTTTCTCGCCAACATGGCCAGATTTTCCGACACCGAGAACGACGATCTTCCCCTTAAGGTCAACAGCCTCCTTCAACAATTTGATCGCGGACAAAAAGTTTTCGTCCAAGCGTTCCGAAAGACGCTGGAGTTCATTGATTTCGATTGAAAGAACGCGTCGTGCACGCTCGAGTGAGTCCATCGGCAGATTCTGAACGTGTCCGCATGCATTGGGCAACGCTGAAGGAGGGGACCGCACGGGATGGGTGCTTGCCCCTGACTGAATCAGGGCACTATGATGAAGCCATGAACGGCAAGTTCTTCCACCTTATTCTTCCCTTGGTCGCCCTTCTGTTTCCCGTTTCCGGTTTTGCACAGCAATCGACGTCGGATGCCTCCTTCATTGTCGCAAAACCAAAAAAAACCAAGGTTGAGTCCAAATCCATCGAAGAGCCCTCCACTGTTGGCATTACCGGGGTCGTGGTGCAGGCAATGAATATGAAAAAGCCTCTGCAGATGGTGAATCCGCTGGCTCCAAAAAAATACGGGGATGGGCGGGATAGCGTAACTTGGGATCCTGATAATCCAGAAAAACCAAAAGGCATCATCATCTTCGGCCTTCAGTGGTAATTTTGACGCGCGCACAGATCCGGGCCGGATGGTTGTGAATCCAGAAGTGAAGAATCGACCCAAGCCCGTTAAGGTTGCTTTTTTGTTTATTTCGATGCCTGTCGGCGGCGCCGAGGATTTTCTCCTTTCCGCCAGCAACTACCTTCCCGATGGAATCGAAGCTCGGTTTGTCTGCCTGCGAACTCTCGGCGTGCTCGGAGAAGAGGCCAAGGCATCGGGCCTTCCGATCGATGTGGTGCCGGTCTTTCCGACCAAACGAATGAATCCCTTGGGGATGCTGCGGCTTGCGCGCTGGTTTCGCGCAAATGGAATGCAAGTGGTCCACGCCCAGTCGTATCACGACCAACTGTTTGGCGTTATTGCAGCCAAGTTGGCCGGCATCCGCTCGATCGTTCACCAGCAGAAGACGTTTCTTCAGCTCCGAGGGAGGAAGGGCTTATTCATGCGTCATATTTACCGGAGGGCCGATCATGTCATCGCTCTCTCTGAGGCGACGCGTCGCGATCTGATCGATGCCTTCGCACTTGATCCCGACGAGGTATCCGTTGTGCCGAACGCCATCGACCCGGCGGTTTTCCGCCCCGTCGAGGACAAGACAGCCGTTCGCGCTGCCTTGGGCCTTGATACCCGGGAGTTCTTTGTTGGTTCCGTGGCATCGCTTCATCCCACAAAAAACCATGAAGCCACTGTCGGGGCCATGGCGCTGCTGTCCAAACGGCCGAACTCTCTTCCTAAATTTTTTATTTTCGGAGAGGGGCAGTCACGTCCCGAGCTCGAGCGTGGGATCCGGCAGAATCACCTCGAGGGGCGTCTTATCCTTGCCGGTCGCAAGCGCCCCGTTGCGCCGTGGATTCAAGCACTGGATCTCTTCGTGCTTGCATCGCACTGGGAGGGGCAGCCGCTTGCTCTGCTCCAGGCGCTCGATTGTAGGATTCCCATCCTTGCCAGCAGGATTGAAGGGAATACGGCATTGCTGACCGAGGAACATCCCGGACTCTTTGATCCCGCTGATCATGCCGGGTACGCTGATCTTCTCGAGAAGGCCGCGTCGGACCCGGCATTCCGCGCATCTCTGCTCGACTTTCAGGAATCCTTGCCCCGCCCGTCGTTGCCGAAACTGAGCCTGCAACTGGCCGCGCTCTACGAACGCTTGGCAACGAAAGCGTAATCCTCTCCCGATCCTTAGATTTTCCCCGAAAGGATCGACTCAATGGCTTCAATGGCCATGTCTACGGTGATCTCACTCATCAGTTGATCACCGGGAAGCTTGTAACGCTCTGTCTCAATCATCGAATCCTTGGAGCGGACAACGCGATGCGGGCATTTCCATGGGCGGAATTGGTAGGATGGCGGATGCCCGAAGAGCACCACGGAGGGACATTGGACTGCAGCGGCGAGATGCATCGCTGCTGTATCCACACCCACGAACAGAGAGGCCGAGCCCAGCAGGCATGCTAACTGAGACCAAGTCAACGCACCCTTGGTCGAGAGAACTCGGCCCCCAAAGCCCTCGCATAGAGTCTCGGCCTCGGCGATCTCCCGCGGATTTGGGCCACAGCTGATGATGACCTGAGGAAACCTCTGCAACAGTTCGGCCGTTACCTTTTTCCAGCGATCCAAGGGCCACGATTTCGACGACCAGCGTGTTGCCGCATGAACCACTGCGTAGGCGCCTTCAATCGAATTCTCGAGCGGATGAGCGGTCCGTCGCTCCTGAACAAAGCGCATGGAAGGTGGCTCCTCGGCAAGGGAGAGCGTTTCGCGAACGGCATTGTAGTCGCGGAGGACCTGGTGCACGGGACCATGGCCCGAGGTGACAAGGTGGGTGAAGCGTCCCTTCCAGAATGGGCTGAGCGGAATACCTTCGGGACGCTCGTAGCTATTGGTGCAACGGATCTTGGCCCTGCTAGCCGCGGCAAGAATCCTGCCACGGTTATTATCCCCCAACTCGAAGACGTAATCAAAGCGCGACGAGGCGATCTCAGCGAGCGTCGCGAGATCTTTTCCAAAATCGAGCGCTGTACGGCGACCCTCTTCCGGGCGAGCCGTGGTCACGATCCGGCTGATCTCCGGGCAACCGGCGAGTATTCCCTCCGTGCCGCGTCTTACGGCGACCCAGATCTCGGCATCGGGAAACCGTTCCTTGGTCGCGACGATCGTCGGAGTTAGCAGCAGGTTATCACCAATATGAAGCAGTTTGATGAAGAGAATCCTCATGCGCATACCTGTACCTGCCTGTAAATCGGTCCCCTGATTGGGTGACGATCTGACCGTTCAGTCAGCGTGAACGGGGATGACCGTTACCGGGATATGAGAGCGGTGCAGCACCGAGGTCACCACGCTACCGCTGAAGAGTTGGTACACCGCACCATGACCATGTGATCCCAAGACGATCATGGCGGCCTGCAAGGCAGTGGCTTGATCCAAGATCCCATCAACGGGGAGGGAGACCAGGGCCACTGTCTCGACGTTCAGTCCCTCGGACAGCAGTGGCGCTGCGAATTGATTCAAGCGCTCCTTGACCGCATTCAAGTCAGCTGGCTCCATGGGCATGGGCGCAGTGATCACATCCATGGCCGCACCGACCGGGACATAGGCTGCGATTGGTTCTGCAACGTTCAGGATGACAAGGCGGGCTCCCATGGCGGCCGCCAATTGGCCCGCTCCATTCACGACTTTTTGAGAGATGGGGCTGAAATCGATCGCTGTCAGGATGGTTTTCATACCTCTTCAGCATGGAACGGAGGTGGTTGCCTTGCCAGTCAAATAAGCCGACTGCATAGTGGGCTGATGGATGATTTTTTCATCAGCTCCGCATCGGCTGAAGAGGCCTTCCTTCCTGCCGATGCGCCTCTGGCATCACGGATGAGACCCCGCACGTTGGAGGAGTATGTCGGCCAAGGTCATCTTCTTGGCGAGGGTAAGCTCCTGCGGCGCGCGATTGAGGCGGACCGGCTCGCTTCCGTGATCTTTTATGGCCCCCCTGGGACCGGGAAAACCAGTCTGGCCCGGGTAATTGCCAGTCGTACAAAGAGCCGTTTTATCGAGCTCAGCGGTGTCGAGGGCTCCGTCGCCGATATCAGAAAAGCTGTCGGCGCCGCCGCCATTGAAGCGCGCAATGGAGGTCGCACCCTGCTCTTTATAGACGAAATTCACCGGTTCAACAAAGCCCAGCAGGATGCCCTTCTGCCTGATGTGGAGAGGGGAACCGTGCGGCTGATCGGGGCCACCACCCAGAATCCTTTTTTCTCGATCAACAGCCCGCTGGTCTCGCGTTCACAGGTCTTTCAACTCAAGCCACTCTCCATCGATGACTTGGTTGCTTTGCAACAGCGTGCCGTTGCTGATCCTGAACGGGGACTGGGGAGACTTCCGATTGATTTGGATGAGGATGCGGCACGGCATCTCGCAACGGTTTGCGACGGGGATGCCCGCAAATGCCTGAACGCGCTGGAGATCGCCGCCCGCACCACGCCCTTCGGTCCGGATGGACGGATACGCATCACCCTGGAAGCTGCTTCGGAAAGCATTCAGAAAAAGTCCGTCGTTTATGACGGAACCGGAGACGATCACTACGATACGGCCAGTGCCTTCATCAAGAGCCTGCGTGGAAGCGATCCGGATGCCGCCCTCTATTGGTTGGCAAAGATGCTCCATGCGGGGGAAGAACTCCGCTTCATCACCCGACGCCTGGTGATCTTTGCGAGCGAGGATGTGGGATTGGCAGACCCCCTGGCCCTCCCGCTGGCGATCTCGGCCCAGCAGGCGGTGGAGTTCGTCGGTCTTCCGGAGGCGAGGATTACCCTGGCCCACGCCGTCGTCTACCTGGCCACAGCGCCCAAAAGCAACAGCGCCTATGCAGCCCTAGGCAAAGCCGAGAAAGATGTGGCCGAGGGAAGGACGCTGGCGGTTCCGGCTCATCTGAGGGATTCTCACTACAAAGGCGCGAAGTCACTCGGTCATGGAGAGGGTTACAAATATGCCCACGATTATGAGGGGGGTTTTATTCCCCAATCCTACCTACCCGAGGGGCGCCGCTATTACTCTCCGTCACGACAGGGCGCGGAGTCGCGCATCGCCGACAGGCTAGAAGTTTGGCGCGCTCAGTTTGAAGAGACCCGGGAGGCTAGCGAGGCCAAAGGTCAAGGATCGGGAGAAAGCCTTTGACTCTCCGGGAGCGCCCATCTACCCTTTCCGTCCGCCTTGGAACGCCATTATGCAGCGCCCTCTTGGGCGGCTACACTTACCACACTCCATGGCTGACCAGCTTTCCTACGTTTTTATCACGCCCACTGCGCTCCGTAAGGGGCGCGCCGGAGGCATTATTGGGCGACTCATTTCCCGAAGCGGACTCCAGCTTTATACGGGACGTGTTTTTGCCCCATCTTCAAAGACCTATGGCGATCTCGCCGACACTCTTTCGGGCCAACCCAAGACTTGCGCCTATCTGAAGGCCCTTTCCTCGGGCTCGCAAGGCCTGGTTCTTGTGCTCAAGGGAGAGGATGCGGCCGCTAAAGTTGCCGGCATTGTTGGCGATGACTCCTCCATGGGAGGGCGTGGCGAGACGCTTCGCGACACCTACGGCGATCTCGTCGAAGAGAATGGCAAGACAGTCTATTTTGAACCCGGTGTGATTGCTCCAACAACTGCCCCAGAGGCCGCCTTGGGTCTCAAGTTGCTTGCCGCCGTCTCTGATGCCGAGGGAGGCATTCTGGATGCTGCTTCCACTTTCTCCGAAGCCACAGAGAAGACCCTGGTGCTGATCAAGCCCGACAATTTTGCTTTCGCGAACACCCGTCCGGGCGGAGTCATTGATCTGTTTGCCCGCACCGGACTGGCTCTTGTTGGCTTCAAGCCCTTCCACATGTCCGTCGCGCAGGGAGTAGAGTTCTACGGGCCCGTCCTCGACTTTTTGGTCGAGAAGCTTCCCGACGGCCGCGCCCAATGGGAGTCAATCGTCGCCTTCATGGCCGGCAAGCGCCCCTCCGAGTGCTCTCCCGAGGAGAAGATCATCCCGGGCAGCCAGCCCTGCGTCGCCTTGATCTATCAGGGGCCGAATGCCGTCGCAAAAATCCGTGAGGCCCTCGGCTCCACGAATCCAGCCAATGCCCACCACGGGACGATCCGCAAGGAGTTCGGCACCACCATCATGATCAACGGTGCCCACGCATCCGATTCTCTCGAGAATGTAACCCGCGAGACCGGAATCATCCGCCTCGAGGAGAACGACTTCAAAACGAAGATCGCCATCGCCCTTTGATTTTTCCGTCATAGCACACCCCACTAGTAACCCAACCAACCACCACCACGCTTCCCATGGATCTCGCAACACGCGTCAGTGAACTCACCCCATCCCTCACCCTAGCCATCGACAGCAAGGCCAAGGCCTTGCGCGCCGAGGGTGTGGATGTCTACAGCTTCGGCGCCGGAGAGCCCGACTTCGATACACCGGATCACATCAAGGCCGCCGCCATCGAGGCGCTCAATGCCGGATTCACAAAGTATACCCCGAGTTCCGGCACCCCCGAGCTGCGCGCCGCGATCAGCGAGAAGTTCAAGCGTGACAACGGCCTCGACTACAAGCCTTCCGACATCATCGTCAGCAACGGCGCCAAGCAGAGCTGCTTCAACGCCATTATGGCCGTTTGCGGCGAGGGTGATGAGGTCATCATTCCCGCACCCTACTGGCTCAGCTACCCCGATATGGTCCGCCTCGCCGGAGCCGAGCCCGTCATTGTCCAGACCACCCAGGAGAATGACTGGAAGATGACCCCCCAGCAGTTCGAGGAGGCGATGAGCCCCCGCACCAAGATGGTCATCATCAATTCCCCGGGCAATCCGACCGGTTCCGTCTACACGAAGGAAGAGCTCCGCGCCTTGGTCGAGGTCGCTGCCGACGAGGAGATCACCATCCTCTCCGACGAGATTTACGAAAGCCTTACCTATGACGGCGCCGAGCACGTCTCCGTCGCTTCCCTCACCCCGGAAGCCCGCGATCTCACCATCACGGTCAACGGTTTCAGCAAGGCTTATGCCATGACCGGATGGCGCCTCGGCTATCTCGGAGCTCCTGAGAAAATCGCCAAGGCGATCGACTCGATGCAGAGCCACAGCACCTCGGGACCCTGCTCCTTCGCCCAGAAGGGTGGTCTCGCCGCCCTCACGGGCAGCCAGCAGTGTGTCGCCGACATGCGCGAGGAGTTCAATATCCGCCGCGAGTACATGTTCGAGCGTCTCTCCGCGATCCATAACGTCACGGCCGTTAAGCCTAAGGGTGCCTTCTACATGCTGGCAAATATCTCGAAGCTCGGCATGACCTCCACGAACTTCGCCGACCGCCTGCTCAGCAAGGCGAGTGTCGCCGTTGTCCCAGGAATCGCTTTCGGTGATGACCGCGTGGTCCGCCTCAGCTATGCCACCGGCCTTGATGTAATCAAGCCGGGCCTCGACCGCTTCGAGGACTTCTGCAAGACGCTCTAAGTTTCCATTATTGGTTTCACGGGGAATCCCCGACAAAACCATGACTTCCCGAAAGGCCATCCGCTACCAAGATGCGGATGGCCTTTCTGCTTATCTGGAGAAGAAGCGCAACCTGATCGAGAAAGCGCTCTTCAAGGCTGTTCCCGCTGCCTCGGTTCGCCCTGCCACGATTCATACTGCAATGCGTTACAGCCTGCTGGCTGGCGGTAAGCGCCTGCGTCCCATCCTGACTCTGGCTGCTGCCGAGGCATGCGGAATTAAAGATTCTGCCAATGTACTCCCCGCCGCCTGTGCGGTGGAACTGATCCATACCTATTCCCTGATCCATGACGATCTGCCCTGCATGGATGATGATGACCTGCGCCGCGGACGCCCCACCTCTCACAAGGTCTATGGAGAGGGGGTCGCCGTCCTTGCGGGGGATGCGCTATTGACGCGGGCTTTTGCGCTGTTGGCCGAGATCACTCCTGCCAAGCGGTATCCACTATCGGTTCTTCTCGAGGAGACCGCGATGGCTGCCGGTAGCCTCCAGTTGATCGCCGGACAGGTCGCTGATATCGAGGCGGAGGGAAGAAAACTCTCGATTGCCGATGTCCGCTTTATCCATGAGAGGAAGACCGGAGCCATGATCGTGCTCTCCCTCAGGCTGGGAGCCATGATTGCCAATGCAACGCCGGTGCAACTGAAAGCAGTCACGCAATTCGGCAAGGCACTGGGTCTCGCCTTCCAAATCATCGACGATATTCTTGATGTCACCCAATCAAGCGATCAGTTAGGCAAGAGTGCCGGCAAGGATCTGAAAGCCTCCAAGGCGACCTATCCAGCGGTTATCGGCATTGAGGCTTCGCGCAAGGATGCGAATCGGCTAACGCAAAAAGCTCACAAATGCCTATATGAGAGTGGTGCCAAGTCGCAGCGTTTGACTCAGATCGCCGACTACATGCTTGGCCGTTCCTTCTGAGGGGATAGAAAAAGAGATGCTGGAAGAAGGGATTGTAAAATAGGATAAATAGAAGCTTCCTCCCGCAGTCTTTCGCATCCATGGCTTTTACCGATAAATTCTTCCGCAAGCTCGTGATTGATGCCTTTTCGCGGGCCCGTCGCGGGGAACTCAAACTCACGATGCCCGGGGGATCGCGACGGTTGTTCGGCGGTTTGGGGAAGGAGTTGCAGGCGGAGTTGACCGTGCTAGACGATAACTTCTATCGACGCTGCGTGCTCTTCGGCCCGATCGGTTTCGCCGAGTCCTATCTTGCCGGCGAGTGGGAGACGGGTGATCTGACCCGAACGCTGGCTTGGTTTGTTCTGAATGGCGATTACCTCGCCGGGATCAAGACCCGTGAATCCCATACCTCCGGCGCCTTCGACCTCCTGGGGACAATCAACCGGATCGGCCACGCGCTCCGCCCGAACAGCAAGAGCAAGAGTCGTGACAACATCAGCGAGCATTACGATCTCGGGAACGACTTTTTCAAACTCTGGCTCGACCCGACGATGACCTACTCGTCCGCCTACTTCGATCCGCCAACACTCAGCATGGAGGAAGCCCAACGTAAAAAATGGGACCAACTCTGCAGAAAGCTTCAACTCTCCTCACACGATAGGGTGCTGGAGATCGGCTGCGGATGGGGAGGTTTTGCCATCCATGCTGCCAAGAACTACGGCTGTCGCGTGACGGCAGCCACAATCAGCGAGGAACAGTTCCGCGAGGCCGCCGCGCGCGTCGAGGCGGCGGGTGTAGCCGATCTGGTGGAGATCATCTTCTGCGACTATCGCGATCTTGAGGGCAGGTTCGACAAGATCGTTTCGATCGAGATGCTGGAGGCTGTGGGTGACCGGTATGTGGAGATCTTTTTTGGCAAGGTTTCCGAATTGCTTGCCCCCAGAGGCCTGGTTGGCATCCAGACGATTCTTTGTCCCGACAATCAGTTCCCGATTCTTCGGGACGGGGTGGACTTCATCCAGAAGCATATCTTCCCGGGCTCTTTGCTGCTCTCGATGCGTCGCATCACGGAGGCACTCAATTCCACGGGCGACCTGAATCTTCTGGATTACGAGGATATGACCCCCTTTTATGCGCGGACACTCAAGGAGTGGAGGGAGGCATTTTTGAATGTGCTGCCAAAGATCAAGTCTCAGGGGTACGACGAGGCCTTCATCCGCAAGTGGCTCTACTATCTCTGCTATTGTGAAGCCGGCTTCGGTACCCGGCATATCGCAGTGGCTCAGATTGTCTATACGCGGCCTGACAATCTCGACATCCACTCCCCCGCTTATGATCTGGGCCATCACAGGGAGAGACCGGTTCCGCAGGCTCACCACGCCCTTGTCGGTTCATGAATGTGATTAGTGGCTTGCAGCTTTTTTTGATGGGTCTGGGGCTTGCGAGTCTTCTCATGGTAGTGGTCTGGGGCATTGCTGCCCGTATCGGGAATGCGGGGATCGTCGATATTGCATGGGCTCTGGGGTTTGCCCCGCTCGCCCTGCTCTACCGGATATTCGGTGATGGTGATCCGAAGCGGCAGAATCTGATTACCCTGATGGTGGTGATTTGGAGCCTTCGGCTTGGCATCCACCTTTGGAAGAGGGTCATGGGGCATCATCCCGAAGAGGATGGCCGTTACCGTGAATTGCGCCGTGCCGTTGCGGGGCACGAGAACTTTTTCTTCTTCTGGTTCTTTCAGGCGCAGGCATTTCTCTTGGCCCTGCTTAGCATTCCGGTACTGCTCGTGAATTTCGACACACGTGTTCAGTTGGGAATCAGTGATTTAGCCGGGTTCTTGGTCTGGCTGATCGCCATTGTTGGAGAATCTCTTGCCGACCGGCAGCTCGATGCTTTCAAGGCAGATTCCGCTAACCGCGGGAAAGTTTGCCAAGATGGACTCTGGAATTACTCGCGGCATCCGAATTATTTTTTCGAATGGCTGATCTGGGGAGCCTTTTTCATCATTGCCCTGCCGGCACCCTGGGGATGGACAACGATATTTGCACCCGTGCTGATGCTCTTCTTTCTATTGAGGGTAACCGGTATTCCTTACACGGAACAGCAGTCGATCCGTTCCCGAGGGGATGCCTACCGGCAATATCAGCTGACCACGAGTGCTTTTGTGCCGTGGTTTAAGAAAAGAATTGTGTCATAATACCCGCTGCCCTTTTTTGAAATGAGCTTTCTTGATTCCCTATTGGCGCATGGATTGGTTCCAGATCCTCTTGTTCGGGGAGGTATACGCCACCTTCTTGCCGCCAAGCTGACCGAGGAAGGTCTGGGTGACCTTGAGGAACGAGATCGTCGTTTTGCGGAGTTCCGTGCCGGGTTGGATGCCTCTCCTATTGCAATCAAAACGTCCGATGCGAACGAGCAGCACTACCAGGTTCCCACTGAGTTTTACCTGAATGTTCTCGGCCCGCGACTCAAGTACAGCAGCGGGTACTGGCCCACGCAAAACACCACCTTTGCGGAATCGGAGGAAATCATGCTGGAACTCACCTGCAATCGGGCGGAGCTCAAGGATGGTCAGAAGATCCTGGAGTTGGGTTGTGGTTGGGGATCGCTCACTCTTTGGATGGCGGAACACTACCCTAAAGCCACCATCACCGCCGTCTCCAACTCCTACACGCAACGCCTCCACATCGAGGCGGAAGCTCACCGGCGCGAACTCTACAATGTTAGGGTGATCACGGCCGACATGAACACTTTTGCCCCGCCCGAGCCTGGCACCTATGACCGTGCGGTTTCGGTCGAAATGTTCGAGCACATGAAGAATTACCGCGAACTGATGAAGAGAATTGCGGGATGGTTGAAGCCGGACGGGAAACTTTTTGTGCACATCTTCACCCATCGTGAATACGCCTACCACTTCGAGGGCAAGGATCCCTCGGACTGGATAACCCGTTACTTTTTCTCCGGCGGAACCATGCCCTCCCATGATCTCCTGCTCTATTTTCAGGATGATCTCAAAATAGAGCACCACTGGAAAGTGAACGGCACGCATTATGCCAGGACTTCCGAGGCCTGGCTTCAGGCCATGGATGCGAACAGCAAAGTCATCACGCCGATCCTCGAGAAAACCTATGGACGGGACGACGCCGCAAAATGGAGAGCCTACTGGCGAACCTTTTTCATGTCGTGCGCGGAGCTATGGGGTTATCGGGGCGGCGAGGAGTGGATCGTCTCCCATTATCTTTTCCGCAAGTGAAACGCATCCTGATACTCACGGCCGGATTCGGCGAAGGGCACAACACGGCTTCACGATGCATCGCCGAGGCGATCCGTGAGCACCCCGATGCGGAACCCAAAGTGGTGGATCTCTATCTCGAGACCATGCCGTTGATCACCAAGGTGCTTCAATCCGGATACGGGCTTTCGATCAACAGGTTCCCCTTCATCTGGAGCGCCATCTTCACGTTGTTGGATAAGCCGGGAAAGCTAGAGGCCACCCTGCCGCTGGCAGCGAAACTTCGCAATGCACTCCGCAAGGAAATCGGCGAATGGCGTCCACACGTGGTGATCTCCACCTATCCCTTGTACGCGTATTTGCTACAGGAACTCCGTAAAAGAGGGGAGGTGCCTTCCTCCATCCCATTGTTCACGATGGTGACCGATTCGATCGGGATCAACTCCTCTTGGTACCGCGCCGGTAGTGATGCGTTCATGGTGGCCGACAAAGAAACGGCCCAGGTGCTGACGCATGGCGGCGTTGATGCCTCCCTTGTTCAGGTGCTCGGCTTTCCCGTGACGCCCAGACTTGCAGGCCTCAAGCCGATGGATCCCGTCATTCACGGCACCAAAAAGCTACTCTATTTTCCCTCCTCCAGGGTCGGTCATACCCTGAACATGATCCGAGAGCTCCTGACGATTCCTGATACGGAACTCACGATTGTGACGGGACGACTTACTGCCTTGAATGCCGCGCTAGCCTCATCGGGATTGATCGATGGGATTCGTGTTCACCTGATTGGGTGGACGGACAAAGTCCCTGAGCTGTTGTGCTCCCATCACCTCTATATTGGAAAAGCTGGAGGGGCGATTGTCCAGGAGGCCATTGCTGCCTGCTGCCCGATCATGGTTAGCCATGTGGTTCCCGGGCAGGAAGAGGGGAATATCGAGATGATCGAGCGGCACGATATCGGTCGCCTGGCCGCGCCCTATCCGGTGGCGCTTACGGCCTCTGTCGAGGAGGTTTTTGCCGATCAGGCCGCCACATGGAAACGCTGGAAAAAGAATATCCGGTCGATTTCCAAACCTGCTTCGAGCCGCAACATTGCCGACTTCATCCTGAAGGCAATCGAATCCAAACACTGAGCAGGTCTCCCGGTTATTGGGATACCGGACGACTCAGAAGCTGCGCAAAGAAAAGATCGTTGTTCCAGGTGGTGACACCGACTCCGCCCACCGGCGTCCATCCCTTGGAGAGATGAAATTGGAGGTCGTCGTTGAACGGTTGCTTGTAGCCCGAAATCATTTTGTATTTCAGCGTTTGAGTGCCTTGCTGGGTTACGGGGTAAGCACTGTCAGGCGCCGCATTCATGACAACGGAGGTAGCTGCAAGCAGGAGGATACAGAGGATGGAGGTTTTCATAAGAGGGAAGGTATTGGTCTATAATAGCTCGGGATATCTGGTCCGCGCCAGTCCTGTTGTCCTCGCATAAATCTCCGCGGCCCTCTCACCGGAAAGCGCCTTCTGGACGATTTCGCGGCAAGAAGCCAGATCAAGGCTGCGGATTGCTTTTTTGACGCGCGGAACAAGGGCGGCACTCGCGCTAAGTTCGTCGATTCCAAGACCAAGAAGCAGGGGGGTGAATTCGATGTCGCCCGCAAGCTCGCCGCAGACGCCCACCCAGATTCCGGCAGCGTGGGCCCCATCCACGATGGTCTTGATGATTCGGACGACGGCCGGGTTCGAGGCGTCGTGAAGGTGAGCGATCCGTTCATTGCCGCGATCAACGGCCATGAGATATTGCAGGAGGTCATTGGTTCCGATGCTGAAGAACTTCACCTCCCGCGCCAGCACCTCGGCCATCAGGGCCGCGCTTGGCACCTCGATCATGATGCCCAGCTCCACGTCGGCATTGTAAGGAACGCCACGTTTTTCGAGTTCCATGGCAGCCTCCGCGAGGAGTGCCTTTGCATGAAACAGTTCCTCGATGCCCGAAATCATCGGGAACATCATTTTAATATTTCCATGGGAGCCGGCACGAAGGATTGCGCGAAGCTGCGTTTTGAAAATCTCGGGATTATTCAGGCAGAAACGGATGGCGCGGCACCCCAGAAACGGATTCTCCTCGTGGCCTAGATCGAGTGCTTCCGTCGGCTTGTCGCCACCGATATCCAGTGTTCGGATGATCACCGGGTGCGGGTTGATCTTTTCTGCCACCTGACGATAGACCGCGTACTGCTCCTCCTCATCGGGAGGCGTGGTACGGTTGAAATAAAGGAACTCCGTTCGATAGAGGCCGATCCCGTCCGCACCGCACGCGGCGACCTCGTCGAGTTCTTCAGGCAGTTCAATATTCGCGGCAAGGACCACGTGGCGCCCATCCATTGTGGTGGAATCGCTTTCCCTGAGAACCTCCAGTCCCTCCTCGATATGCTCCTTCTCCTCCGCGATGGCCTGGTAGGCGAGATGGGTCTCCGGCGAGGGGTTGAGAAAAATCTTACCGCTGTAGCCATCGATCAGGATGTGGCATCCGTTTTCAAGTTCGGTGCAGATGCCCTCGAGTCCGACAATTGCGGGAATGCCCAGTGATCGCGCGACGATTGCGGTGTGGGATGTTTTGCTTCCTTTCTCGGTGATGAAACCGGCCACATTGTCACGGTTCAGCGTGGCGGTATCCGAGGGAGTCAGCTCATCGGCCACGATGATATGGTTGCGGTCGTGACCTGCCAGGCGTTGGCCGGATTTTCCCAGCAGATTGCGGATCACCCTGCGGGCAACATCCTCCAGATCGATTGCCCTCTCCCTGAGGTAGGGGTCGTCAATGGCCGCGAGGGTCTTGATGAATTTGTGAATGACCCCTTGGAAGACAAATTCGGCGTTGTGCCTCTCCCTGCGAATACCCTTGATCACCTGATCAATCAGGCTGGGATCTTCCAACACCATCAGATGTGCGTCAAAGATCCCGGCGTCACTCGACGTTGCAGATTCGGAAAGCCGATCCTGAAGTTCGAGAAGCTCTCCTCGCGTTGCAAGCAAAGCTCCTTCAAAGCGAGCTACTTCCGCATCCAATTCATGATCCTGCAGATCACGGAAAGGGATGGATTCCTCCTCTTGGAAATGAATCAGAACCTTCCCTTCCGCGATGCCCGGAGCAACGGCATTACCCTGAAAAACACGCTCTGCCCCGGCGGGGAAGATCTCCGCCGACTCTGGATGATTCTTGGCTTCGCGCTTACTCACGGATTGTGGTTACAGAAGAGTGACCTTGCGGTCAAAGAAGGAATTCATCCCCATCACTAGATAAAATCATCAAGCCTTGTCCCGGATAGGCGCTTCGATCGCTTGGCAGATTTCACGCCACCCCGGAAAGTTCCATGAATTGGGGAAGTCCTTGCACTGCTGTGGTTTGACTGACTGGATCGAGCAGTCGTTCCCATTGAGAAAGAAACACGCTCCATCTTCGCGGTCAATAAGGGCCAACCCCCCTCGGTTTGGACGGATTCTGGCATATTTCTGAATGAAAAACTCCTCCTCCAGACCAAGATGAGCAGCGATTGCAGAGATTTCCCCCTCCGTAACACGCACGAAACCCGGCCAGCGGCAGCAGGCTGTGCATCGTTGACAGAGGTAGGTGGGAGGCATGGGAGAAAAGGATGAATTATGAATTATGAATTATGAAGGACTGAATCTATTATTATTCCCGCATGAAAGTTTTGATTCTTGGATCCAATGGACGCCTGGGCTCCGCGCTTGTCCGTCGCTGGAAAGCACTTCCTGATATCGAAGTGGTGGCTTTGACCCGGGCCGATGTCGATCTTGCCGATCCCGAAAAGGCCGAAGCAGGTCTGGCTGCTAACGAGTTCGGGGTGGGTGACGTGGTAGTGAACTGTGCAGCCTCCACGGATGTCGATGGCTGCGAGAAGGATCGCGAGGGTGCCGCCAGGGTCAATGCCGAGTCGCCCGGACGCATTGCACGTCTTTGCGCGGCGCGTGGAGCCCGGCTTGTTCACATCGGCACCGACTATGTCTTTGATGGATCACTCGACCGTCCCTACACCGAGGAGGACGAGCCGAAGCCCCTCAGTCACTACGGCCTCACCAAGCTTGAGGGAGATCGCGAGGTGATGGCTGCATCCCCAGCTCATTGTGTCGTGAGGGTCTCCTGGGTCTTTGGCCCCGACAAGCCGAGCTTCGTTGATGCCATCGTGAAGCGGGCCCTTACCTCTCCTGATGCGGCTGCCGTCCATGACAAGACCTCCGCCCCCAGTTACACCGAGGATATGGCTCTTTGGCTTGCAGAGTTCCTGAAGTCCTCGGTTCCAGGCGGCATCTACCATCTCTGTAACGGCGGTGCCTGCTCCTGGCGTGACTACGGCGAGTTTGCGCTGGAGTGCGCAAAGGAAAATGGAGTCCCGGTCCTCACCACCAGCGTCGCTCCGCTGAAGCTTTCCGATATGAAGGCGTTCATTGCCACGCGTCCCCCGAATACGGCTCTTGATTCCTCAAAATTCACAAGTGTGACCGGCGTTACCCCTCGTCATTGGAGAGAGGCGGTCGCGGAGTATTTTACTACCTGGAAACAAGAGTAATGCAGATCGGGATCGATAGTTTCGTCGCCACGACGGCCGATCCAGTGTCAGGAGCCAAGGTCGACCCCGTCGTCCGGCTTCGCAATCTGCTAGAAGAGGTCGAGTTGGCTGACCGGGTCGGACTTGATGTCTTTGGGATCGGAGAGCATCACAGGGAGGAGTTTCTTGATTCCGCTCCAGTAGTGCTTCTTGCCGCCGCGGCCGCCCGCACGAAGCGAATTCGCCTATCGAGTGCTGTCACCGTGCTGAGTGCGGCCGATCCAGTGAGAGTCTTTCAGGAATTCGCGACCCTTGATTTGATTTCGGAAGGAAGGGCGGAGATCGTGACGGGACGCGGTTCCTTTACCGAAGCCTACCCGCTCTTCGGTCTCGATCTCAGGGATTATGATTCCCTCTTTGACGAGAAGCTGCGTCTCCTGCTGGCCATCCGGAATCACTCACGAATCACTTGGTCGGGAAAACACAGGCCGCCTTTACGGGATCAGGAGATTCATCCCAGACCTTTGCAGGATCAACTTCCCATCTGGGTCGGGGTGGGCGGATCCCCCGAGTCGGTTATTCGCGCGGGTTCACTCGGTCTACCTCTCATGATCGCCCTTATTGGAGGGCAACCGGACCGCTTCCGCCCACTAGTCGATCTTTACCGCGAAGCCGGCGCCGGGGCGGGTCACGCGCCTGAAACGCTAAAGGTCGGCATCCACGCTCTCGGTGCCTTTGCCGCCACGACCAAGGAGGCCCGCGATGATTACTTTCCCGGCTATGAGCGGATGTTTGGCCAGATCGGGAGGGAGCGCGGCTGGCCTGCGATCCGCCGGGCCCACTTCGACGCCCTCTGCGGTTCGGAGGGGGCGCTTATTATCGGCGACGCAAAAGAGGGAGTGGAAAAAATCCTCCATTATAATGAAGTGCTTGGCGGCATCGACCGGATCACAATCCAGATGAGTCCGGGGACGCTTCCGCATCCCAAGGCTCTTACGGCCATAGAGATATTGGGTAATGAAGTTGCCCCTGTCGTCAGGAGCAAACTTGGAAGCAGATAAGCTTCCTACTTTGCGGAATTCACCCAATCCATGAAACCCTTGGGGCCTCCGGGGATGTAACCGCTTTGCTGCTTCAGAAGCTTACCCTCAGGTGAGAGCAGCACGAGTGTCGGAAATCCCTGCACCTGATATTGCTCCTGCAGGATGTCATTCTGTTTTTTAACTTCGGGTGCGAGGGTTTTTCCCTGGGGAAAGTCCACTTCAACAAGGATCAGATTCTTGTCGGCGTACTCCTTGAAGGATGGTTGATCAAAGGTCTCTTTCTTGAGGCGGATGCACCATCCGCACCAGTCGCTTCCAGTGAAATCCAGCAGAACTTTTTTGTTTTCCTTTGCAGCAGTCGCGAGCGCGGCCTTGTAGTTGTCACCCCATCCACCAGCAAAGGCAGTAGTGGCAAGCAGGATGAATGCGAGAAGTAGAGGAAGGAGGGGGCGGGGGGAGGACATGGCGTGGTTATTGATCCGAAAACCGATCAGATCAATACAAATTTATGAAAACAGCCCGTCATCGCACAACTCCGACCTGCCACTGGGGTGTGATCTCAACACTCACGGAGCTATGCTCCCCGGCCAGAAGATGGTGGAACGCGGCAAACGCGATCATTGCCGCATTATCAGTGGCAAGCTCAGGTGAGGGAAGGTGGAGTTGCCACCCATTGGATGAGCATAGCTTGCCTAGCCCCTCGCGCAGGGCACGATTGGCTGCGACACCTCCTGAAACGGCAACGCTCTGGAGTTTGGAGTCTTCCATCGCCCGCCCGGTTTTTTCCAAAAGCACGCCCACGATTGCTTTCCTGATGGAGGCGCAGAGATCGGAAATGCCCTCCGGTGACATCATGACACCGGGGTTCTTCTCCAAAAAATAACGGACGGAGGTCTTCAGTCCGCTGAAGCTGAAATCAAAATTTCCTTTTTCCATCAGGGCCTTTGGAAATTCATAGCGATCGGGGTTGCCCTTTTCGGCCAACCGGTCGATTTCGATCCCTCCGGGATAGGGGAGTCCCATCAGTTTGGCGGTTTTATCGAATGCTTCCCCCGCGGCGTCATCGAGGGTTCTTCCGAGCACTGTATATTTTCCGGCTCCCCGAACCCGGGTCAATTGGGTATGGCCGCCACTTACCAGCAGGGCCAGGTGATCGGGGATTTCTTCAGCTCCTAGAAAAGGAGAGAGAAGATGCCCCTCGAGATGATTGAGTGCCAGATAGGGAATTCCAAGTGCCAGGGAGAAACCTTTGGCGTACGACGCTCCCACGAGCAGTGCCGGGGCAAGCCCCGGCCCGGAGGTCGCGACCAGGGCTCCGAGTTGGTCAGGCTTAACGCCCGATTGTTCTAGCGCACGGTGTACCAGGGGATCGATCGCCAAGAGGTGATTGCGAGAGGCCACCTCGGGCACAACCCCGCCGAAGCGGGAATGCTCTTGCGCCTGGGAGGCGATGAGGCTGGAAAGGATGGTGCCCGGTCCCCTCATGATCGCGACCGCCGTCTCGTCACAGGAGGACTCGATCGCAAGGACCGGCGAATGGGGATCAAATTGCTTCATGCTGTGAAATCTTTGAGGAGCATTTCATTCCATGAACAAAGCAGCAATTCAGGATCGGCCATGATCAGCTTTTCCCGCACGCCCAGATTTTCCATCAGTCGAACGGCAACTTCATGTCGTTTCAATGGTGCCCCGAGAATCATCGCAAGTGAGCAGGCACAGGAACGCAATTCCTCCGGAAAGTCTTCCGAGACATGGTTGATGTTTAATCCGATCCCAACGACGGCGAAGGAATTATGGCCTGTGCGAGTTTCGACCAAAATCCCCGCTGCCTTGCGCCCCTGGATCAGGACATCGTTCGGCGCCTTGATGCCACAGTCCTGAACACCAAGCTTTCTGATCGTTTCGACAAGGGCAACCGCGGCAAAGGCCGAGAGTGATGGGACGGTCGAATCAGTGATAGGCAGGCGCAGTAATAAAGAAAACCAGAGGCCGAGCCCCTGTGCCGAAGACCATGGGCGATGGAATTGACCTCTTCCTGCTGTCTGATGCTCGGCAAAAAGAAGTGAACCCGAGGGAGCTCCTGCCTCACCTTCCCGCAGGAGATCGTCATTGGTGGATGTGGTTTGCTCAAGGACGCGGACAGGTGCGATCCAGGGTGAGGACAAAGCCAAAAGCCCGGCATCCAGCGGGGCGAATTGTTCAGGAATCATTCCCAAGTTCCAGCGAGAGATCGGCATTTGGCGCCGAATGGGTAAGTGCCCCAACGGAGATCCGGTCGACACCTGTTTTCGCAATCGTCCGCAAATCCTCCAGGGTAATACCCCCACTGGCTTCGAGCAGGACGTCCGGTGCCGCAGCGTCACGCAGGGCGACTGCTTTCCGCATGGTCTCGGCAGGCATGTTGTCCAGCAGGATGACGTGGATTCCTTCCATGCCGAGCAGTCTTTCGACCTGCTCCAACGTGTCGGCCTCGATCTCGATTTTTAGGCCGGGGTATTCCGTATGAAGGTTGGAGATGACTGTCGGCAAGGCATCCAGAGAGCCCAGTGCCGCCAGATGATTGTCTTTCACCAGCACGGCATCATGGAGCCCCATCCGGTGGTTGGCGCAACCGCCGGCCTTGACGGCCTGTTTTTCCAGAAGTCTCCACCCAGGAGTCGTTTTGCGTGTGTCGAGAAGGGCCACGTCAATTCCCTGCACGGCGTCGGCATAGCGTCCTGAGTGCGTGGCCACACCGCAGAGCCGGCCGAGGAAATTCAGGGCCGTGCGTTCTCCGGAAAGAATGGAACGAGTGGAACCGATGACCTCCAAGAGTTCGGCTCCCTTTGGAAGATGGTCACCCTCGGCGCAATGAATGGTCACTTGGAGATCTGGATCGATTCGCCGGAATACTTCGGCTGCGGTCGAGAGTCCCGAAGCGATGCACTCTTCGCGTGCTACAATCTTGGCCCGCGAGACCGACTCTGCAGGGATAAATGCCTTGGATGTAATATCCCCGCCATCTCCGAGATCCTCACGCAGCGCGAGGTTGAGCAAATCACTAGCGAGACCGGCGTCATCATGCCCGGAGCTCATAGGGACTCTACAACAGGTTGGGTTGTGCCGTCTCCCTGTGGCTTTCCTGAGTTGTTGGAAGCTTGAGGAGGGAGCGCTGCCAAGGCAGGAGAACCGAGGCTGCGGGATCGGCGGCCACGGCTTCAAGGGCGGCCTTTGGAGCAATGATCGAGGGGTCGAGGTCGATCTCGCGCGCCACCTTATCCCGAAAATCCCTCAAGTCATTGAAACGGTCGATCTGCTCCTTCGAGGCACGGGTGCGGACACCCTTGATGACCTTTGGCCACTCGGACTCTGGAAGAGCAAGTGCGGCCTCCAAGGTTTCCTCCATCCGGTCGGCTCGGGGTTGTGGAATACGGGGTCGGGAGAAACGTCCCCCACGGGAAGCCTCGTCGGCTAGACGGAGAAGACTCTCATTGGAAAGAACATGAAAGGACGGGCGGTCCCAAAGCCGCGCCTCGGAGTCACGCCAGTGCCAGAGCGCCCGTAAGATCGCCCATCCCCGCTGGGAGAGCGCCGCGTAGCCGGTGATGCGCCAGAGGTTCTCCTCATCACGCTGACGGGTTTCCATGGTGCCCTTGACCATCCGGTCGCGGGATTGCTCATACCACTCGGTGCGGTTGAGCTCCCTTAGGCGCTCTGCGAGGATGCTGGCTAGTTGTGGTAGGAAGCGGACGTCGTTGAGGGCGTATTCGACCATCTGTTCTGAGAGAGGACGTTGCGCCCAATTCGCCTTGCGTGATGCCTTGGAGAGGGTGATGCCGAAGTATTTTTCCACCAAGCCTGCGAGGCCAAGCTGCGGTTCGCCGCAGATCCTGGCCGCGATCATGGTGTCGAAGATATTCTGGTCGGGGAACTCGCCGGAACGTCTCAGAAGGCGGAGATCATAGTCGGCATCGTGAAAAATCACCGTCTTTCCCTTGAGTGCCGTAAAGAAATCCTGCAGGGGAAGTCCTGCCAGCGGATCAATCAACTTCAACTCTTCCGCCCAACCGCTCTGGGGCTCCTGACCCCAGCCGCTCTGAATGAGGCAGAGCTTCTCAAAGTAACAGTGAAGGCTGTCCGCTTCGGTATCGAGCGCGACCTCCTGCTGGCCGGAAAGGCCCGAAAGGTAATCGCGGAAGGCGGATTCCCCTGCGATCAAGGCTCAGCGATAAAGGTGGCCGTCGTCGGAAGTTCTCCGGCGTGGCGGGCACGGGGCTCGCGCACCTCGGTATTGCCCTCGGTGGGAATGGTGACGAAGGGGCCTCCGGCAAGCGGAGCCACTTCGGTGAAAGCGACATCAGGCACATCGCTTGGAATGCCCTCAAGCGGGAACTCCTTGCGAAGTGGGTGATAGGGATATCCCTCCCACATCAGAATGCGGCGCAGATCGGGATGGTTGCGAAACTTGATCCCCATCATGTCCCAGACTTCGCGCTCATGCCAATTGGCGGTGGGCCAGACGTCGGTGATGGAATCGATTTCGGGCTCATCCTCGGAGAGTCTGCCCTTAAGGCGCAGATGGGTTTTCTTGGCGATGGAATAAAGACCGTAAACCACTTCGAAACGCGGATGGGTGCCTGCATGGTCGACACTGCAGATGTCCAGAAGCATATCGAACCCGAGCATGTCGCGGCAGAAAAGTGCGACGTCATGGATCCGGTTCGGATGAATGGAGAGGGTGGTCTCGCCGCGGAATTCCTTCCGCTCGATGACATCGGAGCCGAACTGCTCCTCGATCTTGGTGGCCTCGGTAGCGGCGCTCATCGGAGGGACTGAAGAAGGGCCCGCTTCTGATCCAGCACGGAGTGCTCGGTCATGAGCTTGTTCTGGAGTTTCATGAGACCATCCAGAAGAGCTTCGGGACGCGGCGGACACCCGGAGACATAGACATCGACGGGGATGATCTGGTCAACACCCTGGAGGGTGGCATAGCTGCGGAACATGCCGCCGGATGAGGCGCAGGCTCCCATCGCAATAACCCACTTGGGCTCGGGCATCTGCTCGTAAATGCGCTTCACGGAGAGGGCCATCTTATAGGTAACGGTGCCGGCGACGATCATCACGTCAGACTGTCGTGGGGAGAATCGCATGACCTCTGCTCCGAAACGGGAGATATCGAAGCGGGAGGACGAGGCGGCCATCAGTTCGATTGCGCAGCATGCAAGACCCATCGGCATCGGCCAGAGGGAGTTTTTGCGCATCCAGTTGATGGCGGCATCGAGCTTGGTAATGATGATGTTCCCCTCGATTTTGGAATCGAACGCCATCGGTGTCGTGATGGGGGTTGCATGGGGATGCATGGTCGGCAGAGTTCCCGTGGACATAGAATGGAAGCCTATAAGAGAAGAAACCCAGAACAAGTGAAAAGCAGAAACCGGTCCTTTTGCTCTCTCCGCCACCGCTTTCAGAAACTTCCGTGTGTTATTTTCCGATGCAGAAGCTGCTAAAGATCATTCCTAGAATTTCCTCGGTGCCCGCTTGTCCAACCACTTCACCGACAGAACTTAGCGATGCCCTGAGCTCGACGGCCACTAACTCCGGGGGCTCGCCCGTGTCCAAGAGATTCATCGCTGTTTCCAGGGAAAAGAGGGCTTTTTTCAGGCATCCTTGGTGACGTGCATTGATGGATGCTCCATCGGGAGTGGCCTCCCCTTCGGGCCGCCCGGTAACCTTCGCCAGAATAACGTTAACCAGGGCCTCGATTCCCTCTCCCGTGTGGCAGGAAATACGGGTTCCCGGCGGTAGAGCCGTCTGATTTCCAGAAAGGCCAACAAGGTCCATCTTGTTCAGTACCAGGATCTCGTCGTCAAACAGGGGGGTAATGGCAGAGGCTTGAAGCACACTGGCATCGACAAGATGGATGCGCAGGTCGGCTTGTTTGGCGGCATGTCGTGCCCGTTTTACCCCCTCCTTTTCGACAGGATCCTCTGTTTCCCGAATGCCTGCAGTATCAATGATTCGGAATGGATATCCCCCGAGGCTTGCACTCTCCTCAATCGTGTCACGCGTGGTGCCGGCGATCTCGCTTACAATGGCTCGATCAGCTCTCAAGAGGCGATTGAGGAGGCTTGATTTTCCAGCATTGGGCGGACCGCAGAGGGCGACCGTGATACCTTCTCTCAGGAGGCGCCCTTCGTTGGCCGTGGAGAGCAATTGAGAAAGGTGCGTGGCTATCCCCTTCATTCTCTTGTGAAGAAGTGTGCCGCTTTCCGGATCGATCCCCTCCTCCGGAAAGTCGATGAAGGCCTCTAGGTGGGCTACACATGCAAGGAGCTCGCCCCTCAGCGCCTCGATATGATGACCCAATCGACCCTCCAGTTGGCCGGCCGCCGCTTTCGCCGCGCGGGTCGTCTGGGCGTTGATCAGATCCATGACAGCCTCGGCCTGGGTGAGATCAAGTTTGCCATTCATGTAAGCCCGTTCCGTGAATTCCCCGGCTCGCGCCATGCGGGCACCTGCTTCAAGCGTCCGCGCCAATACGCGCGAGGCGACAAGCGAGCCGCCGTGTCCGCTGATCTCTACCAGGTCTTCGCCAGTGTAGCTGCGCGGATTTCGGAACACGGTAAGAAGCACCTCGTCGATCAACTCTCCCTGTGCATCGATAATCCTGCCGAATGCGACGCTTCTTTCGCCAATGGCAGAGGGGCTCTGGGATCCGCGGAAGATTGCATCAGCAATTGATAGAGCCTTCGCTCCGCTGATTCGGATCACGGCCAGAGCTCCTTCGCCGGGAGGCGTGGCCAGCGCGGCGATCGTCTCTTGCACGGCTACTTGCTGAGCGCCTGTTTTAGCTCCGCGATGCAGCGGCGGTTCTGTTCCATGGTCCCGACGGAAATACGGATCCATTCTGGCAGGCCGTAGCTGGCCATGGCGCGAAGGATGATTCCCTTGCGGAGCAGGGCCTGGAAGACGGCGTTACCGTCGCCCACGTTCACGAGCACGAAATTGGCGACGCTGGGGACATAGTTCAGCCCCATGGAGGCTAATTCCTTCTCCAGATAGGCGCGGCCCTCGTGGGTGAGTTCACGGGTCTTGAGCATGTGGTCCTCGTCCAGGAGTCCTGCAAGCGCTCCGGCTTGGGCGATGCCGTTTGCGTTGAAGGGCTGGCGCGTCCGTTGCAGAACGGCGGCCAGTTCGGGGGTGGTGATGCCGTATCCGATGCGGAGATTGGCAAGGCCCATGATCTTGGAGAACGTGCGCATCACAATAACGCTCCGTCCCTGACGCACGTAGGGAAGCACGTCGGGCGCGGCGTCGAGGAACTCATGATAAGCCTCGTCAAAAACGACAAGCACATGGTCGGGCACCTTGGTCATGAAACGGTCGATTGCCTCCTGGCCAACCATGGTCCCGGTGGGATTGTTCGGATTGGCGATGAAGACGGCGCGCGTTTTGGGCGTAATTGCGGCGATCATTGCATCAAGGTCCGCAGTGAAGCCGGGATCGGGCACCTCGACGGTGTCGGCGCCAAAGAGCTGCGCCATCAGTTTGTAGACCGCGAAGGAGTGACGGGCCACCACTACCTCGTCACCGGGCTTTAAAAAAGCGTGACCAATGAACTCAATAATCTCGTTGGATCCGTTGCCGAGGATGATGTTCTCGCGGGCGACACCAAGACGCTCCGCGACTGCTCCCCGCAGCTCGTAGCCCCCGCCATCGGGATAGAAATGTGAGCGCTCCAGGGTCTGGCGCATCGCTTCGAGCGCTTTTTTGGAGGGGCCGAGCGGATTTTCATTGGAAGCCAGCTTGATGATCTCCTCCTCGCGAAGTCCCAAATCGCGCGCCAACTCCTCGACCGGCTTACCCGGTTCGTACACATGCCGTTTGAGGATATGCTCATGAGCGGTATTCCACATAGTCCATCCACTTTAAGAGGGTTGAGAGCACGAGGAAAGCGGGAAGGTAAAAATTGAAAAAGGCAGGGGATCGGTCGGCTTTGATCTGGAGTTCGGTGCTTCAAGGACCCAAGGTTACGATATGAAAACCTTACTCATCACCGGAGCGTCGACCGGATTCGGCAGGGCTCTGAGCTTGGAGGCCTTGAACCGGGGTCATCAGGTAGCCTTGGCTGTGCGCAACCCGGAAAGCGTTGCCGATCTAGTCGCGCAGTTTCCTGGGAAAGCTCATTCCATCCGGTTCGATCTGACCAAAGCCGCCGATGCGGAGAGGGTGGTCAAGGAGACAGTCGAGCAGTTTGGAACCCTTGACGTCCTGATCAATAATGCCGGCTATGGACTGCTGGCAGCTTTGGAAGAATCAACCGATGAGCAGCTTGCACGTAACCTCGAGACAAACTTTACCGGACCTTTCCGTCTGATCCGAGCCGCGCTTCCTATCATGCGCGCCCAGAAGCAGGGCCGTGTGATTTCTCTCTCCGCCATCGCTGCCTATGCGAATCATCCCGGATTCGCGGTCTATGCGGGTGCCAAGGCGGCCTTGGATGCCGCCTGCGACGCCGCTGCTCAGGAAACCGCTGCCTTCGGCATCAAGTTTACTCAAGTCATCCCCGGGCCTTACCGAACCGATTTCATCGGGCGTTCGCTGGATCATGCCCCGCGACTGCCCGAGTATGAGGCCACCGTTGGAAAATTCGGCGCCTATCTTGCCAAGGTGGAGGGAAGGCAACCCGGCAATCCCGCTGCCGCCGCGAGACTGATCATCGACTTGCTGGAGGAGGAGAAGCCACCATTCCGACTGGTGATCGGCCAGTACGCCACAACGATTTTTTCCAAGAAACTCGCTGCCACAGAAGCGGAGCTGACGGCGTGGAAGGAGAGAGGTCTGGCGACAGACTTCCCTCCGGGAAGCTAATAAGAAGGTGGTGCGCGATACAGGGTTCGAATACGTAGTTTTTACAGAGAAGAACTCGCTATTTGACCCAAAGGTAACAAAAAGGTAACAATTGGGGCATGAAAAGACCCCGTGTTGCAGCGAAGGCGAAGGGACGTGGGCCGGTGGAGATCATCAAGGAAAAGACCGCCAGCATTCCGATTTACGATGCCGGTGGTGGCCGATTCATAGCCGCCTACTACGCCGAGGGGAAGCGAAAGCTCGTTAAGTTCAAGTCCCTGGAGGCAGCCAAGGCTGGTGCCAAGGAAATCATCCAGACCCTCACCACGGGGGTAGCCCATGTGGCCGCTTTCACCCCGAAGGAAACCGCCTCCATCAACGACGCGGTGGATATTCTCACCCCTTTGGAAATCTCCCTTACAGATGCCGTCCGGCAATTCGCCGAGGCCCACAAAATCCTAGGGGGTGGCTCCATCGTTTCTGCAGCCCAGTTCTACGCCAAGCACCTCGAAGAGGAAAACCGCCGGGGTGCCCTCACCCCGATCACCTTCCCGGAACTCACGACCAAGTTCCTAGAATCCATCAAGGGCACCAAATCGAGTCGCTACATCCTCGACCTCAAGTCGAAGCTCAAGAAGGCCTCTGGCGTCTTCAAAGGACAGATCCGGGGCATTCGTGCTGATGACATCGACGAGTGGCTCTCAGGCATGAAGAAGGCCTCTGGGCGCACGAAGAACAACTACCGGATGGCCCTCCTGACCCTCTTCTCCTACGCGAGGAACAAGAAGCACCTCCCCCGAGGGGAGAAGACCGAGGCAGAGTTCGCCACCCGCTACGACGATAAGGGGGGTGACATCGGGATCTACACCCCCGACCAGTTCCGTACCCTGCTGGAGAATATCGAGGAGCGGTTTATCCCCTTCATCGCTCTGGGAGGGTTCGCCGGACTCCGAACCATCGAGATCCTCCGGTTGGAGTGGAAAGACGTCTGGTTCGACAAGGGGGTCATCGAGGTCGGCAAGGACAAGGCCAAGACCGCCACCCGGCGACTGGCACCCATCGTGCCCGCCCTAGAGGCATGGCTCAAACCCCGAGCCAAGACCGGTCCCATCCTTCCCGGCATCCGCGACGATTTCCACTTCACCAAGCTTTTTAAGAAGGCCACCTCCAAGCTGGTCGATGCCCAGGACGAGCCCTTGGTGACCCTCGTCCACAATGGCCTCCGTCACTCCTTCTGCTCCTACCGGTTGGCCGTCACCAAGTCAGCTGCTCAGGTTTCCCTGGAGGCAGGCAACTCCCCCAAGATGCTCTTCGAGAACTACCGGGAACTGGTGACCGAGAAGGCCGCTCTAGAATACTTCGGCATCCTCCCCGAGACGAAGCCCAACAAGGGTTCCAAAGGAAAAGCCAAGGGGGCCGGGAAGACCCTCGTGAAGACTCCTGCGAAGACCACCGCCAAGCGGTCCAAGAGGACCTCCCGGAAGTCCGCCAAGTAGCCCCCTCGCTCACCTCAGAATCTCCGCACGGGTAGCCCTGCGAGTGGCCCCCAGAGCCTCCAGCAATTCGTTCTTACGGAAGAGCCGGTGCTTGCCGAGCTTGTAGCTCGGAAGGAGTCCCATCTGGACATACTGCTGCATCGATCGCTCGGGGATCCCGAGCCACTGAGCAGCGGCCTTGGTATTGATGAATTCCGACTTGGGATGAGCCCCCGGAGGATCCCCCTTGGGCTGAATGACTGAGCTCAGCAGACGGAGGGCCTCGCTCATGTTCTGGGGCCTCCTCCGACCTTCTCCGAGGTTGTGTTCTGGGCTCATCGTTCTCCGGGAAGTTGGTAGCCCGTGGAGCGAAGGAATCGCTGGGCTTTCTTGAGGATGAAATCCTCATGCAGCTCGGCTCGAAGCGTCGGTCGGATCATCTCCCGGAGATAGCCGAGGATCTCGGCTTGCTCCGGCTTCTCTAGCCAAGTTTTCACCTTGGTCAGATCATCAGTTTTGCTGGGTGCTTTTGGTGGCATAGCCACCAAATAAAACAGATCTACAGAGGCATGGTGCTCCCGATCGGGAGCACCAAGAGCTTTTTTTCCTGAAAGAATGGATGACATGGAATTCGTTCGATCCCTCATTCAGGCCTCTCCGAAGCCCTTTCCATGGAGCCTTCTCGCACCTGCTTTTTCCCTCCGCTCATGGGGTGTCGTCGCCCGCTATGCGGACGTCACTGGGGGCTCTAGGTGGGCCCCGCTTGTTCCTGCTTCCTCCACCCCATCAGCTCACCCTGCCAGACGACCCTCTTACCCCTCGCCCATTGCAGCGAATCGGCCCTATCCCCACCGCTTCCCTGCAATCGGCTCACCCACTTGCTCGACCTACTCCCGGCAACCTCCTTCGACCTCCTCATTGAGACCCATTCCAGACCTCTGGAAGCTGGATCGTGGTGTTTGTTCACCCGGGCCAAACAACCAACAGGATAGCACTTTCTCCCGGAAAGTGCCGGCGGGGTCGCTCGCGCTTCATCCCCGCTTCCTCTTCCGCGTGTCAGGCACGCTCCAGAGATTTCCCTGAATCCGTTAGCCGATCCCCACGGAACCCGACCAACTCCGCTCTAAAAACCGCGATGCCGCATCATCAAAAGCCAAACACACGCCGCATGGAGTTTTTACTCAGCAACGAGGCGTATGAGCGCTTCCATCGGCTTCACGAGGCGCGTGGTTTTCGCACCAAAGCAGAGACACTGGAGGCTCTGATCGTTGCCGCGGAACTCGACAGCAAAATCGATCCCGCTGCGATCGAAAGGATCGAGACGAAGCTCGATCAGGCCATGCAATTCCTGGAGGAACTTTCGTGAAAAACGGCTTCATCTTTGCGCACAAGTCGACGGCCAGGGGACGGCTCGATCTGGAATATCTCGACGAGACATCCGGACGAAAAGCCTCTCTCCGCGCTGCCAAGAAGTTGGATGAGGAAGTGGGCAAGAAGCTGAAGGGGTTTGTGGACTACGCCTCCAAGGAATCGATCGGCCAGGTTCACGCCGGAGGATTTTTGCACAACGCGATTCGTCGCAATTCCGATGGCTCCAGCACCGCGCCCAGTAAGCTCACCAATGAGGAAAGGAAGCGTCGGATCACCGAGGCGTGGCGCTTTCATTTGGATCGATTTGGATCTCAGGCCAAGAGTCCAGTTATCGCTCATCGCCTCGTCTTTTCGATGTCGACCGAGCAGCACGATGCTCTCGTAAAGGCCGGGATCAGCCCTGATCAGGTGGTGATTTCTAGCGTCAGAAAAGTGATGGGGCGTTTCGCCGAGAAATTCCACCGGGGAGATTCGATTGGATACGCCTACGGGCTCCATCACGACACAGATAACCTCCATGTCCATGTCGCCCTTTGCCCCCGGAGTGCGAAGGGGCGCTACGTCGGATGCAGCATGTCCCGGCATCCGAGTAAGCACAAAAACCAGATGGTTTTCATGAGGGAGTGGTTTGAGCGGGAGAATCAGCTCCGAGGTGAATTCCTCTCCAATCAGCAGAAGGTAGACGAGTCTCTCTCAAAGCGTCTGGATCAGGAAAAGTTCGCCATTGTACCGAGGCTTTCAGCAGCACAGCGGATCACCTTGATGGACGCGGATCATGGGTCGGCGTCCCATTTACGCCAATCCTACGAGTCGATTCTTGGGCTGGAGGCGGCGATTGCCGAGAAGAAGAAACAGCTCGCTCTCCTTCGTGCCGCACGGGCTGCCGAAAGGGCTCTCAGGGTCAAAAAGAACCCCCTGCTGCGAGCCGGGGAAAAACTCGGAGTCGCTGCTCAATCCCGTTCTCTCCGCCAGATGCAACAGACCCTTACCAAGCTCAAACGCACCTATCTCCTAGAACACCAACACTACAACCAACACCACCATGACCATCACAGGACCCAACCGCAAATACAGCACCGCACCGGACAACTACTCTGAGTTTGTCATCATCAACAACTTTGTCTTCAAACCCAAGCAGGTCGAGGCCTACTACCGAGAAGAGGCAGTCGACGGATTAAGAACTACCACGGTTATTTTTCCACCATACAAGCAGACCGTTCCGGATCCGGAATGGAGGCTCTATAACTTCTTGTTAAAACGGAAGCATCCCATGGATGTGGAGGAGGTACTGCCGACGGAAGAGGCTCCCTAGAAGTAGGAAGTTGGCTCTTTTTTGGGGACAATCGATGCCCTCACAGGACAACCCCTTAGGAGGTATTGGTGGGGTATGCAGATTTACCCCACTTCAAAGGCTTTGCAGTTGATGGTCATGATTCCAGTTTTTGGTTTCCTAGACGCGTGCACCACGGTTACCTACCCAAACGGGGTGACGGTCACGACTCCCTATGTGGCTCCGGCTGTCTACGCTCCGGTCTACGGGACGCCAGGATACCCCGTGCCAGTCGCTCCATATTCCCCTCCGGGAACGCCCGGTGCCTATTACGGATATGGATGCGGTTATGCCCCTATCTATGGGTTTGGTTGGAGGCAGTGGGTAAATAATTGGAGCAATTGGGGGTGCTACAATCGAGGATGGGGCGGAGGATATGGAGGCTGCAGAACCTATAGCGGGTATCGAACTGGCTGTGGCTACATAAGTGTGCGGCGCTGAGCTCCTTGGAGATCTTCGTTATTATCGCGCTCGTCTGACTGCTGCTTGTCGTTAGCGACGCCAAAAGGAATATGTACACAAGGGATCTCGTCAGAGATTCCTTCCAGATGAGAAAGCTGATCATCAAGGAAGAGGTGCGGTTTGAAAACCCTGAGTACCCTACTCTTGTCGATCCCTCCCATGAGGAAGGTTTCAGTGGGTGCCAACCCCCATGCTGTTAATGTTTTGATGAATCGGGTATGAGCTGGAGCACTTCTCGCTGTGACGATCGCAATACGGAGATGAGGTTTGTAATTGGGGTCGGCCTTTAGACGCTTCGATTCGAACTTCTGCCAGTATGAGAGCTTTTGGGCCAGGCTGTGGAGGGGGCCAGCTTGGAGGGGCTCATCAGACTTCTCCTGCTCAGAGCTTCTGAAGGTAGCTAGACCATCACGCTTGTAGACCCGTTCAGACTCATCTCCTGCCAGAACGCCATCGAAGTCGAAGGCGATCCGCAACTCATCTGAGGTGGGTTCATCGGACGCCTGAGTCGGGAGGACAAGACCTGCTGGCATACCTGCCTGAAGTGCCCCTCGAACATCGGGCTCATTCGCACTCAGGAAGAGCGATGCATTAAAGGCATGAATATAGGGATAGGGATCCTTCCCACAGAGAAAGGATCCACGAGTGATGTTTAGAGCGTAGTGCTTGCAGGATTCGAAGAAACGTTGCCCGGAGTCAGGGTCATTCCGTGAAAGGACGATGACCTCCACTGGTTGCTCGTTGGGATAGAGATTGTTGAGATGGAGGAGTCGCCGGATGAAGGGGAAGGCAACCCCCTTGCCAAACGGATTATGCAGATTCTCCCTCTGGAAATTGCGGTAGGCTTCCTCTCCACACTCCTTGTAAACAGCGCCTGCGTCCTTCATGTCGAAGACTGCGCTACTGGAAATCGCAACTACGAGTTTCTTATCGATGGGGAACTGTGCCATAGGTCGTTTTATCGATTATAGTGGAATGGCGCAGTTTGGGTATGGCCGTTATCTCCTAGGAATCGTCTCGCCCACCGCTGGCCGAAGTGATGCTGAGATCCGATGGAGAGAATCATAGCTGTCAGTAGCGTGGAGATGCAGAGGACTCCATAAATCTTGAATGCTCGATCTGCATTTCTCGTCAGTGTGAAAAGAATGAAAAAGACGACAAGTGACACTGCAATACTCCAGACCCAGAGCATTCCGGTGCTCATGGTGATGCCTGGCTGATCAGCTAGCGCGGATACTGCGATGAATCCTGGCATGAGTAGGAGGATCAGGATCCCCAGAAATAGGATGAGAGCAAAGCCGAGGAGATGTCCCATTGTCTGTGCAATCCGTTGAGTGATATTTCTATTGCTGTTCAAGAATCACCCCCCAAATCCCATTCTGCGTTTTGAGGACACCGGCTCCACCGCTTCCGAGAAGATCTCGGCCAAAGAGTAGTCCTCCTTTTGCGAGAGTTCCTTTCCGAGATGCAACGCCAAGCGTTCAGCCTGATCGGCAGTCAATCGCTCAAATCTGCGGTTTGCTATCAGGCGTCCCGGCCTAAGTAGCGCTTGATCAATTTCAGCAATCGGACAATTGATGGAGCAGATAATCTGCAGGCTAAGGAAGTCTCCAAGCATTCCGTCCGTAAGGTTGAGAATAGCACTCACTTCGTCCCGATTGTCCGATCCACGTGTCATCAGGGCTGCATCTGCATCCTCAAGAATCACGGCTAGCTGCTTATCTGCATGGGAGCTTCGCTCTTTGGCCCAGAACCCAATGAACTTTGGATTGGAAAGCATGTCCATGGATGATGGCGGGATAAAGTAGAAGCGGTGTGTTTCCATCAGTGACCCGATCAGATGCCTCAGATACGAGGTTTTCCCGGTGCCGGGCTTCCCCTCCAGAATGGATAATCCTTTTTTTCTCTCCGTCAGCTTTCCCTTGAATTCACTATGCCAGACTTCCATCCCTTCGGGATAGTGTAGGCCAAAAACCTCATTGCTTAATTTGGATTCCTGCTCCAAGGGAACTGTGTGTGATGAGATGTCGGAATCATCAAGCCTGATCAACTCGAAGCTACCAGCTTCGGGAGGCGTAGGTATGCTATAGCGTTCGGCAAAAACTCTCGCCATTCTTTCAGCCTCATCTTCCGTTGAGGCATAGCTGACAATTCTTGGAACTGCCCGATCTCCGTAGAGAAATGATCTCTCACCAAACTGGAAAATGACGTCGCTCCACTCATCCTCCTTACACCCGCTTCGAAGTAGCTTGAAGGATCTCACCAAAAGCCCCGGATTATCCATGATGGCCCGGTTGTAGTCATATTTCCCCGGCAACCTGCAGGCATGCATCGGCTCCCCACCGAACGCTATGACAACTGGTGCGGGAGGGCAGTTGCGCTCCGGGTAGTATGCCTTCCCATCGGAGAGACTCCAATTAAGGGAAACTTCCTTTGGTTGGACGAGCCTGGCGACATCCGTGAGGGCGGCGGCAGGTCCTTGGTTGCGCTGGTTTCTGGGTCTGGTGATCATGGATCCATCATTCCGAACTCATCCTCGTGGTGACAGGGATGGCATTGTCCCCAGTCGGTGACAGTGGATGATTGTCTCACCTAATGAGGAGGGATAGCTTTTCAAGCATGACGGCAGTCCCCTCCAAAGTTCACAAAGAGTCCAACGAATTGGCCGAGGATCTCAAAAAGCTCAAGTCTCTGGCTTATCGTCGCCATGAGTACTCGGAGGATGACATCCGACGCTACCATGCATTGCTGAAGAAAAAGGGACCGGAGGTCATGGCTCCCTTGACAAAACTCCACCGCTGGATGCTCGTACCCGTGACTCTTTGGCCGATTCACCTCCAGCCGATTTTCGTGGCCTGCATGGATGCCATCGACAAGGGGAAGTCACTGGATGAGGAGTTAAAGTTCCTAATCGCACAGCTCCACGAGCCACTGGGAGAGGAGGCCTGCCACGTCGTTGCCGAGCACGAACGACTCGTCTGGAAGGGTGGCTATGAATCCCTCGTCAACACAGCCGCCAAATTCGACTCCATCCAGAAGAATGCAGAGCTTAATCCCGACTTCCTGAGGGAATGGAGGGAGATCAAAGCCCAGTGGGATGTGAGGCAATTCACTGACAGCAAGGGGATCATTCGACGATCACTGACAGGTGAGCGGAACCTTCGTGCCCGCTTCTGGGTCGAGTGGTCGGATCCGAAGGATCGCTTCCAGGCGGTCTTCGATCTCTTCTGCCATCGTTGGAATCTCTACGGTATGGAAAAGGGGAAGCCTCTCGTCATGAAGCTCTCCGTAAATCTAACCGCTTACGGAACCATGATCTTCATTCCTGCCTACTGGTCCTTTGATGCAAAGAGGGATATATGCTGGGACGCCGTCACGAAACTCCATCGGGCACGAGCACTGAAGAAACAAGGAGAGGGGCTGGCTGAGAGTGCAGCCAAGCGGCGGTCTGATTCCAAGAAACTCAAGAAACTCGATGCCGATGCCAAGAAGCTAAAGCTCCGAGGAGAAACCCGTCATGCCTTCCTCTGTAAGGGACTCGGGCTGGATGAAAGGACTGATCCGAAGAGACTGGCTAGGTTGAGGAGAGAGTTTTGGTTAGATAAAACATTACATTAAAAATAATGAATTCTCAGAAATCACAACCAGAGACAATGCAGATTGAAGAATATTCTAGTCTGCTTTTACGTTTCTGTGGGTTGCCACAAACGAATCAGGAAAAGACTTTTATGGAAGTTCAGAGAAAGCCTCATTTTGAAAATGTTTGTAGTAATATATTGGCATTCTATTTCGACCCTAATGAAGAGCATGGTTTTAGAGAAATGTTCCTCAGGGGATTTATGAAAATGGTGGAGTCTGAGGTAAATATCTTTTCAACATATGTTGATATTAGAAGAGAATGTACTACTTCAAAAAACAATAGACTTGATATTATTATAGAAGGAGATGATTTCATAATTGGAATAGAAAACAAAATCTATCACTGGGTAGCTAATGACCTTAAAGACTATTCAGATAAAATTGACAGTCTTGGGGATAAAAAAATAAAATTTAAAATAGTCTTGGGGATAAAAAAAGAATCTCCTGAAACACTATATGGAGATTTTAAAAGTTATACCTACGAACAACTTTGGAAAAATATTCGAGCTATACTTGGGGATTATATTATAAATCTAAATTCTAAGTGGACCTTTTTCTTAATGGACTTTATGGAAACAACAGCAAGACTATCAGGAGAAAATATGGATCTGTCAAAAATTGATGAGTTTTTTATTAAAGAGAAAGATTTGATTGAAAAACTAATTACTCAACATAGAAAATTCATAGAGAAATTAAATAATAGAATTCAAAAAATATATGAAGGGATCTCCATTCCCAGTGATCTAATTAAAATTGAAAAACGTTTGTGGTCTGAGAAAGAAGCGGGAATTAATTACCTAGTATTCGATTTTTATTTTGTAGAAGGAATGGTGGCGCTCGATATTATCATTAGTTCCGATGGCTGGAGATTTGGAATTTTTCCAAGAAAAGGGGCACAAATATTTTTTGACAAACTGATCAAACAGGAACCTTTGAATGTTCAAGATACTGATGGGAGTAGACGCATTCTTAAGAGGTGGTCTTTAAATGACCCAACAGAGCAAGTAGAAGAGTCAATCGTCGAATGGATTGGGAAGATTTTAGAGACTGCCAAAAAACTGGAAGTTAAACCGTAGAATGAATTAATTCTTTAAACATTCTTAGAAGTGAGAAACTCTTCGTGTTCTTGGCGCATATAAGGGTCACCGAGGTCATAGCCTCTATAGTTTTTCTCAAAGTCCTTCCAAGAAGCTATTGTAATAGTTTCTGACATCTCATATCCGATCTTCCACAGAAGCGCATCATCACCCTCTGGGTCACCCTTGTATTCTGAACCAAGAAGTTCAATGGCCTTCTTAACGCTTGGCCGGATAACTACCTCACGGGGCCAGCATTCTTCATCGCTAGGAGGGATGCCCTCCTCGTCATTAGCAATCATCCTATTTTCCTCGGTGGAATTTAGAGCCGTCAAATCACTTCCCCGTCCCCTTGCAGGTAGGGCAGACGAGTTTTTTGTCACCACCGCAGGAGTGACAGGTTTTACCGCTCACTCTGCCGGTTCCGCGGCAAACGGGACAATCGATGGTTTTACGAGCGAAGCATGTTTTGCAGGCCATAGGATAGGAGGTTTGAGGGTTAGTTCTGGGTTGTTGGGGCTTCCAAACGATGCAAGACCGTTTGAGTTGATATCAACGGCTTCGATGAGACAACGGTCAAGCCATATCCGGCCTTTTCGGCTCTTCTCGGTGGACGAGATGGAATTCGCATCTGGACGAACACGATGGCTCTCCCTGTGTCATTCTTTCGGTTCGGTGAGGATTTCAGGCGCTTCCAGTTGATCGGATGTCGGTCAGCCTCCGGTCGAAGCCAAAACCACCAGACAAAGGAGAGGGGCCATCCAGTCAACAGGACGAAGAGCACGGCATGCCACCCCTTTTTCTCCCGAAGCTCCGCATCCTGATAAACCCAGATCAACGAGGAGATTGAGAGGTAGATGAGAGCGACAAAAACTGGCGCCACGAGGATTGCCGGTTCCGAGAACCGAAAACCATGAAACTCGATCGAGAGAGGGCTTAGGATGGATGAGGTCATGGAGCGAGCACTCGCGCACGGTTGAGCTCCACGCCCTCTGTTCCCTTACGTAGGAAGGTGGGGACATCAAGATCATCCTTGGCTTGAACGGTGTGATGGTCGGGTCCTTCAACACTCTCTGTCTCAGGCTTCCGCGGAAACTTCCTGGGAAAAGCCTCTGGATCGAGATTCCATTCTGTCGTCACCTTGGCATGACTCGTGATGCCTATAGCTGTTGTGTAGGCGGGATTCTGAAGAATTTGAGAATCTCCGATCACGCTGGTGGCGGAAACGAGCGAGACGGGGCAATGGAACACCTGCTCCGCCACCATCGCGATGTCACGCAATCGCGAGCCGCCACCTGTCAGCAATACTTGGGAAACGCTTTCTAAGATACCTTCTGAACCCTCGATAGAGGCAATTCGGGGTAAGGCAGCAATGCAATCTCGTATCTGCTCGAAGATCTCCCGCACCCTGAGATGGATGATGGCGTCCAATGAGGTTCGGTCGATTTGGTAGCTGGCCTCTCCTGGAACATTATCCGTGGTGATCTTGCCGTTTGAGTGGCCATCACTCGCAACAGCCGCTCCTTCCTGAATCTTCAAAAGCTCTGTCTTGGTATTCGGTAACTTCAGGCCGATGGACAGGTCACTGGTGATGTGATCGCCTCCAACGGCAAGGACTCCACTACAAAGAACCTGACCTGGATAACGGATGACGGTGAAATCGGTCGTGCCTCCACCAAGATCGATCAGAAGAGGTGTGGCGTATTTCTCCCCGTAGAGGACGCCGTGAGTGCAGGCGACGGATGATGGAACAAGGCTCTCAACTTGGAGCTGAAGGGATTCCAGACAATCAAGCGTCCTATGGATCCGGCTACTGGAACCATGGATGAGGTGAAGGTGCGCATCGAGACGACTCCCCTTGATTCCACGAAGGTTAGTGAATTGCTGACCATCGATACTGTAATGATCAACGGTTCCATGGATAGGAAGGTGACCACTCGGTAACGCCGACTCATCAATATTCTCTGCTGCGGCCAGCAGATCCTCTCTGATCACCTGATCACGTTCATTGGGGAGGATGTATGTGCCTGTCGCCTTCATACTACTCAGATGTGCTCCGGTGATGGAGACCCAGACACTCCTGATCTCCACATTGGTCTTATTCTCGGCATCAAGTATTGCCGCTCGAATGCACTCGGCGGCTTCAGCAGAATCAACGATCTCGCCCTTGCGAATGCCACGAGCGTGAGCCTCTCCTATACCCAAAAGGTGAAGGGTTCCATCCTTCCGACGCTCGGAGACTGCCACACAGATCTTGCTCGTCCCGATATCGAGCCCCACATAAAGAGCCCCACCGACTGAACCATCCCGAAAATAATTCAATGAGGCTGTTCCGGAGGATGATACACCGGATGGATTACTGAAGCGCTCGGCGCTTTTCATAATCTTTGATATCGCAGATTTCCATTCGGGACTTGCTGAATGAATCTCCCACCCAGGCATCGGAAGATGCCCATCTCGAACAAGGCGCTCGATCACCGAGGCCACTTCATACCCATCCAATGCACTCTCTGAATCCTGGGCTAGGGAAAGGAAGTTCACTTCCTTTTTGAGAAGATGATGGAGTGCCTCTTTGAGGCTCTTGCACCACACAGCATCGGGCATTCCGTTTTCCTTGGGGGATCTGATTTGATCAATCCAGAGTTTCATACTGGTTTGTTAGTTTAAAAATTCTATATCCTTGAGGACGCCGATAGCGACGGTCTTGTTGTATTCGCGGACCATGCCCGAGAGGCGGAAAAGGTCGATGACCCACCAGATGCCCAAACCGCCAAAGGTGATCCAGAAAAGGAGGTTCACCCAAACCTTGCCGACATAGAAGTAGTGCCAGGCAGGGAAGAGCCACCAAAGCAGGAAAGCTACAAATCCTGATTTCTTCTTCTTTTTAAATTCCGTGAGGAACGCCTCCTGAGTCAACGGATCCAACGAGTCGAGCCTGCGGAGCACAGCCTCTGGAATCTGCCTACTAATGCTCTCTGTTAGTTCGATCATGCGGAACTTTCTGCCAGAGAATCACCCATCCCCGATAGGGCATTGATTGGGGACAATTGTTTGGCTGGATGAGTTTCAAACTCATCGTCATCGTCTGAATGAAGCACCCGTCTCATGCATCTCTCCAAGTCCAAGATCATCGCCTACCGCCAGTGCCCGAAGCGCCTCTGGCTCGAGGTTCATCATCCGGAGTTGAAAAAGGTCTCAAATTCTTCCGAGACCGCATTTCAGGTTGGCTATGAAGTGGGGGATATGGCTCGCCAAATTTACGATCCAAACGGCAACGGGGAGACCGTTGAGATAAACCCCGATCGTCTTCACGAAGCAATTGCCAGAACGACAGAGCTTGTAGCCACATCAAGACATCCGATTTTTGAGGCAGGTTTTGAAGCTGCAGGGGGACGTGCCTTTGCTGATGCCCTGTTGCCTATTCAGAGGGAGGGAAACCCTGCCTGGCGCATGGTCGAAGTGAAGTCTTCTACCAAGGTAAAGGATTACCATCATGACGATATTGCCGTTCAGGCCCATATCGCCCGTGCCTCCGGGATTCCACTCGTCTCGGTCTCTCTCGCTCATGTCGATAGCTCCTGGATCTATCCCGGAGAAGGTGATTACAACGGCCTCCTCAAGGAGAATGACTTAACCGAGGAGGCCTTTTCGCGGAGTGGGGAAGTTGCAGAGTGGATCACTCAAGCGCAGGTGATAGCTGCGTTGCCGGAAGAACCAATTGTCGAGACGGGACCGCAATGCACCAAGCCCTTTGAATGCAGCTTTTGCAACTACTGCGACAGGGATCAAGTTTTGCCAGAGCATCCGATTTCAGGACTCCCGAATTTTAGAAAACGGGAATTGTGTGAGGAATTGGGGATCGAGGATCTTCGTGATGTTCCTGATCATCTACTCAACGAGAAGCAAAAACGGGTGAAGGATCACACCATCTCGGGAACGCACTACTTCGATGCCGAAGGGGCAAAGGATGCTCTTGCTCCTTACGGGTTTCCTGCTCGATTTCTAGATTTTGAAAGTGCTCAGTTTCCTGTGCCGATTTGGGCGGGAACCAGTCCCTATGAGCAAATTCCTTTCCAGTTTAGTCTCCATACCCTCGGTGAGTCTGGATTGCTCGATCATGCTGCTTTTCTGAATCTGAGTGGGGATCTTCCCACCGCCGCATTCACTAACGCCCTGCTGGGCGCATGCGGGAAAGAAGGTCCCATCTTCGTTTACTCTCATTTTGAAAGACGGATCATCAATGCAATGATCTCTCGTCACCCAGAATTCGCAGAACCTCTGAAGGAGCTCCTGCATCGAATCGTGGATCTCCTGCCAATCGCCCGTAATCACTACTACCATCCAAGTCAGGGAGGGAGTTGGAGTATCAAAGCGGTACTCCCCTCTGTATGCCCCGATCTGAGGTATGATGATCTCAAGGATGTGCAGGATGGTCTGGCTGCCGTTGAAGCTTTTCGAGAGGCGATTCACCCAAACACTCTTCCTACAAGACGTTCAGAAATTGAGTCGCAGCTTCTCGCCTACTGCAAACTCGACACACTGGCGATGGTCCGCCTTTGGGAGTTTTTTACAGGTCGTGCATATGCTCCGTAATGACGGGTTCTTTGATCCGAAGGCTGATGGACGTTCTGACGCAGAGGAGGTGGCCGAAGGGGTTTTGCAGAAGGCTCGGCGTGAAGTGGAGGAGCGGAAGGTGCCATGCATGGGTTACTTACTCTCTAATATCGCATTTGCTTCAGACATCAGCCCTGCGATGGCTCACCAGATTATCAAGGCATCGGAGCACCTGACTTATCGGCAGCTATGCATTTTAAAACTCTCTGTTGAAAAAGAGGCGTTTTCCCTCAGAACAGCCGACTATCGTGGGAGCAACTCTTTTTCCAAAGAGCTATATCAGATACTTTACGAGTGTTTAGATCTCTATCACCGTGGCTTCGTAAGTATTGGAGGAGAAGTTGCATTTGGTCCAACAGACATAGCTCCAGCAAAACTGACGGTTCAGGGCATGGGCGCAGATATTTTTAATCTGATGCGTTTAGCTTCCATACCAACCGATGATTTATTGCCTATTGCTGCCGAGCTGAAATGAGAGAAAGGCTTGAGATGTAGGTTAGCGCTGCGACCAGTGCTTTTTCCAGTAGCCCCCTGAGTTGCTCGTAGCACCCCCTGTGGAGTATGTGGATTGGGGTGTCGAGCGTGGCACGATGGGTGAGGCACTCTGAAGGTGCTTCTTCATGGTTGGGGTGCGTGTGAGCTCATGAAGCTGTTCCTCTGTGAGGATCTGATGCTCTTTGAAGAGCTCGATAATAGCTCTGAGGGTGTTTGGTTTGCAGTTGAGAAGATCTCTCCGAAGCCGTGGCACGTCGGGACGTTGATCAGGCCATCTGGAGCCTGCTTCTAGGATCAACCTCAAGGCCTCAATGCCTCGCTCGTCGCTATCGTTTTCAGCAAGTCTCCATCGGGAGGTGAGGGTGCTGATGAAGCCATCGAGGATGTGCCAGTTTTCCTCCGCGATATGGTTGGGATTCGCTCCTACTTTCAGGAGTCTGCTAACGACTTTGGGAAGCCCCCAGTGGGAAACATGAATCAAGAGTTCATCAGCCTGTTCCGCTGGGATGGGCTTCTTCAGAAGCATTTCCATGATGGTTTCACGAGTCCGCCAGACGGATCGCTCGAATGGTGACTCAAGGGAGGCCATCTCGTGTTCTTCATCTTCAATGTACGGTGAGCATGGAACCCGGGCATGAGGATCGGCTCCCAGCCAGAGCATGAGCGCGACGCCTTTTTCGTCCTGATTTTCGACGAAGACATTGAGGGCAATGTCGACCTGTCGCTGGAGGCAGGGGTAATGCTCCCGATAGCTCTTCACGAATCCTAGGAGCGGTCTGGCTTTGCTCCTGAGAGCTCGTGCCACAGCATTGTCCTGGCAGGGGTTAGCACCGGCTTGCATAAGTCGGTCCATCATCTCCCGATCGTAGGTTTCCAGTGCGTCGCAGAAATCGAAGCCACAGGGGTCAGTGCCGTATTCCAAGAGGAGGCTGACCATCGTGTGGTTTCGGGATCGGACGGCTTCGCTCAGCGGGGAGTCGTCATCGCCGTTGGGATCGTAACCGTTGACCAGAAGCAACGCCGCCAGGCTGTGAAATCCTCTGTCTGCTGCCGTCCGCAAGGGCGGAGCAATCTTGCGCCATCTCGGATCATCCGATGGGAGGCACTGGATCGGTTTGCCAGCAGCGATCCACTCCTCGACTTCGTAGAGCTTTCCCGAGGCGCAAAGGGTTATGAGTGGCAGGATCTCATCGAGATCCTTGGCCTTGGGACGAATCTTGATCGGAAAATCCTCTGCCCGGATCTCATGCGGCCTCTTCATGCAAGGTGATCAAAATATGGAAACAGGCTGTTTTCCAAGGCTCTGTGACCTGCCTTACTTATCCCAAGAGCTCCTCCATCTTTCGGATTTGTTCGGCGAAGCCTTCAGGCTTCTGATCTCGGAATTTCCGAATGTTCAGCAGCTTCCATTGGATGCCAGGTAACTCCGAGACATGCTGGCAATCGAGTAGGCTCCAGTCAGGTTCGGCACGCACGAGACTCAGAAGGAAGTTTCTCTGCCGCATGGTGAGACGCTTGGACAGCTCATCTCGGAGTCTTGTGCGAGTTGCCACCAGTTGATCCAAGGTCACGGGGACAGTCGCCATTCCCTCAAACTGATCCTGATAGGTTCTGCTGATGTCTTTGTCCCTTGAATCCAGGACATCATGGGGAGGGTGATCATGCGCGGAGAGGTAGATGACGAAGCATTCGACCATGGCCTCCGTGATTCCCTCATTCTCGAAGAGCAGATGGACGTCGAAAAGATCCCTGGGGTGCTGGCGATCAAGTGCGGCAACGAGCTTGCCTCCGTAGAGCTCTGCATGGGTCAGGGTGGGTAGCTGAAGTTCTGCAAGGAAGAGGTCCGAGGCGCTCTTGGTGAGGGAATGGTGCTCTACTGGAAGAACCGTTCCGCGAAGCACAGTGTTTACCTCGATCTTGACCATGGATGTCCCGTCCTCGATCACGAGCTTGGTGTCCCCCATCTCCTTGTTGCCGATCTTCCGAACAGAGAAGCCTGTTTTGTGGAGTCGGTCGCCGATCGTCTGGAGTCCCGATGTAATTGCCTGAAGAGCCTCTGCTCTCGGGAGCGTATGATCGGTAAAGACCAGATCGAGGTCGACTGAGAGACGTGGCATGTCCCGCAAGAAGAGATTGATGGCTGTGCCTCCCTTGAGTGCGAAGAGATCCCCAGCGAATACATCGGGGGCAACCCTGAGTAGGAGCCGGACGGTATCGATGTAGGTCTTATCCATGCTTGAGTGTCAGCAGGGTGCCGTCCTTCATCCGACTGATCCAGCGGCTTTTGCTGCCGGTGGAGATCTTGTGAGCTTTCAGGAGTTGATCGACATCCACGACGCCGGTCTCACGAGCCCAGGATAGGAAGAGTCGTATGGTCTTTACGCTCGTGCAGCAGGAGAGGAGCTGTCCGAGGACGCCGGAGCGGAGATTCCGGAGGCCGTCGAAGAGGTTGCGAGCCTCCTCCAAATCCTGATGAAGGCCGACCTCCGAGAGCAGTTCCAGGACGGCCCGTTCGGGAACTGAGACATTCAGGCCGTCCAGGACTCCCGCCGGGGTGGAGATGGTGTCTGCATTGAGCGAGGAGGGCTTCCAGGCAAAGAGCCGGGATGAGGTATACCGGGCCGAGAATCGGGAGGTGAACCATTCGGGGAGGAGGAATCGTTGATCTCCCCAGAGGGTCCAAGTTTCACGGGCTCCTAAATTGTGCCGAACGCCATGAAGGGCGAGGGCGCTCTTCCCTCCCACATGGAGCCCAAAGGACTTTTTCTGGAGCAGGAGGATGCAGCCGGGCGCATCCAGCTTGTCCGAAGGGAAGGCGTAGACCCCTTGTCCAAGCCTGACGAGCCATCCGCTCTCCACATAGCGGGCGGCCTGCTTTGGAGAGATTTTCTGTTTCGTCAGGGCCTGAACGTCAAAGGGCGCTCCATGAGGGAGGCTCGTGTGGAGTGGCCTGATTAGAGAATGTCTGGAAATTCCCCTCATAGGGGAATACTAGAGCATTATCTAATCATTCTGACAACAAGTGTTTGAAATATGAGCGAATATTCCCCTCATGGGGGAATATTCAAACGGGATCTAAACATGGCGTCCAAAAGAGATCTGGAATTACCCGAAGCGACTTACGGGGTCACATGCGGGGTGACTTGCGGGGTCACATGCGGGGTTCTGGTGAGTTTTGAGAGGGAATGCAGGGAGAAGATTTTGACGGATTCTCGGAATGCCGATTTGATGAATCCATGGCCTTCACTGACGACGAAATCGCAACATTCACGGAGCAGATCGAGCGGATCCTGTGGACTCACCGCCGTCCGCCCCTTCACCTCCGGAACATGGTCAGGGAAGGCCAGCGTATCGAAGGGAACGAGATCGAGATTTTTGAGGAAAGGCCTTACTTCCGCGACAAGTCACAGTGGATCAAGAGTCCGGTGGCCAAGACCAGCTATGTGCGCAGCCGTAACGTCTGGAAGGTCTATTGGAGGCGTGGTGATGGAAAATGGCATCCCTACGACCCATGTCCCGAGACCGGCTCCTTGGAGGAATGGCTCCATCTCGTCAACAAAGACGAGCATGGATGCTTCTGGGGATAGAGAAGTCCTGTGGATCCTGTCCTTTTGAGAAGGACCGGTTTCTCAATATCTGTCCTTTTAAGAAGGACAGAATAAACCGTCTTCTACTTTATCCGTAGAGTAGGAGCAGCTGACTTCCCCTGTGACTTCCCCGGTAGCTGGGGCTGAAAGCCTCTCTTCTCTAATGGAGGAGGCTCAGCAATCGATGGACAAGCTCGTAGGCGCGGCGGGCCTGCATGGCCTGTTCTTCTGTGTCCGTTGATGAGTAGAACTCAACGTAAAGAGCGGGCCCCAGGAAATCCACGCCCTCAAACTTTTCTCCGAGGATGGCAACTGCCGTGGTGACAGCTTTTTCCCCGAGGCGGGATTTCCAATTGCCGGCAAGGGCTTCCAGTCCGCCAGGGTAGTTCTCCAGGCAGTAGCAGATGTCGTAGGCATCTTTGGGTTTCTCCCTTCCCCGGAGGGCATGCGCCTTCATGATGATGAAGTCTGGAAGGGAGACGACCCGTAGCTGTACGGAGTTTCTGGCTCCAACGACATTCCTGCCGGGAATGGTGAGGTTCACGGGATTCTGAAAAGCGACTTCGGAGCCATCGACTTTCAGGATTCGGAAATCTTCGATCAGCTTGGGATGGTTTTTCTCAAATTGGGCGCTTTCAGGGGCCAGAAAATCCAACTCCACTTGAACGGCTTTTTCTCCGTCCTTAAGGTCCACATCAGTGATCAACTGGAAGAGTTTTTCTCCCTTGCGGTAGCGTTGAGTATCGAGGAGTAGCTTGAGCAGGCTTGCATAGCGACCATCGCCAAGTCTTTCCACATCGAGTGCGAGGTCGACGTCTATGCTGCCTGTGTGAGCTTCAGCGGCTTCTGTAAGTAGGAGATCGGGTGCCCATCCTCCCACGACGACGAGACAATCCGCAAAGGAGGCAAGGATCTGTCCGACATCAATGAGCACACGCTTTGCGGCTTCCACCTGACGGGGTGCGTAGTCCTCCTGATGGCGTGGCTCGGGATTCATTCGATGACTTCAGCGGCTTTCCACGCTGGCTTCAAGCGCTGTTCGAGGAGCGCTTCGGCGGCTTCCTGTCCTCTACCTCCACAGTGGTAAAGATCGACGTAGGTCTGAACCGGATTGGTGCAGGGTATGCGTTCAGAGCCAACCGGCGCCGGCTCGGACATCGCGAGAATGCTCTCATCCTGAGGAAAGAGAACGACAAGGTTCTCACCGGAATCGATCTGCTTCGCACTGACAACGGATCGGAATTCTTCTTCGATGCGAGGCGAGAGATAGATCCATGTCTTTGGCTGGCGAACATTGGGCGCTTGAATATCAGCGGCCGAGAAAGCTCCATAGACAACCTGAAGGGGGTGCGCCTGTCCGAGGCGGGAAAGCGCGTTGTGTAGCTCTTTGCCCTGTAACAAGGTGAAGTAGCTCATGCGCTCATGGCGCTTGAAGCGGTAGGCCTCTCGCCAAGCCATGAGGAGCTTCAATGGCTCCGAAACACGAAGCCCGCCTTCCTGCCCTTCAATTAGGGATTCATCCCGTAGATGACGAACCACTTTGTTGACCAGACCGAGGCTCACGATCGGGGCGCAGTGCTTCTGGATTTCACGTTGAGTCCACGATTTGCCTGCATGTTCTGGCTGTAGTAACAGACAAACAATGCGACCAGTTTCGGGGGTGCTGAGATTCGCTGCTTGCTTTAGCGTTCTGCGAGGAGGCTTGTTGCCGGCATGCTCAAGGCGGAGCCGTCTAGGAACATCAAGAAGGTAGTTTCCCGATAAATCATACCAGCTCCACCCATGCTCATTGCAGAGTTCAGCCATCCTTGGAGAAACCCACGGCATTGCGAGGACCGGAATAGTCACCCCATCGGAAGAGAGATGGGCGGAATGAGCGAGGAGGGGAAACCCACTTGGCCGGAGCTCTTTTTTGCAAGCGACGCAGAAACGAACCTCCCCGTCGGGGAATGGGAGGCTCATCTCCAAATCCCAAGAGGAGTGTTGAGAATGGACCTCCTTCCATCCTTGAAGCCAAGGAATGCGTTGAAGGATCTCCTCAAGCTTGGAGCAGGCGTCTCTTTCGAAAAACTCCTCTGAAGGATTCGTCATGTTCATGAAAGTGACAGTGTTCATGTATTCGTGAACATAATATAAAACGTGAACACGACAAGGATTTTTATGGGAGATGGAGGGTCAAATCAAAGAAACGCTTTTTATCAGCCTATGGATGGAATTGGCGTGGAAACACCTCTCTTGCTGATTCAGAGCAAAAGAATTTATCAACGCGGAATTTTCCAAAAAATCCGCGTTGGTTTATCGAAACCGCCCGATAGGTCTCAAACAGGGGATGAGTTTCACTGAGAGGGGGCATTTTCACTGGCCGGTAAAAAACCCCTCCTCCGGTAAAAAATGAAGGGGAGAGGCTAGGGGCGTGGCCGATCCGAATTTTTTCGGATCTCCGGCTGCCGGTGGGGGCGCAAGGTTGGCCGATGGAGCCCTCCGAAAAGGTAACAAAAGGTAACAAAAAGTTTGCGGGATCTGCGGGAATCCGCGAGAGCGGGAGGAGACGGGCAATCGCCCATAGAGCCTCTATTTATCAGCCTTAAAGAGTAACTGAGGCTAATTTGGAAGTGGTGCGCGATACAGGGTTCGAACCTGTGACCCCTACAGTGTCAGTGTAGTGCTCTACCGCTGAGCTAACCGCGCAGATCGTGGCGTCAGGCGCCAAGAGTGGGAGGAAGAAGGTAATTCCTTCACCGCCGGAGGCAACTCTTTTTCGTCGTGTACCGTCCCAGGAGAATCCCTTATCACTCGGTCATGTCCACGCATCGCTTTTATCTTCCACCCGACCGTTGGGCGGAGGAAGCGCCTGAACTCGAGCAATCGGACGCACACCATTGCGCAGATGTTCTGAGATTGGGGGTCGGGGAAACCGTGGTGATTTTTGATGGCTTAGGAAAAGTCGCCGAAGCGGAATTGACAGGAGTCCACCGCAAGCAGTGTGTCCTCCGGATCGGTCACGCCCATATCACCCCGGCGCTTCGTTGCGCGATCACCCTGGTCCAGGCAATTCCGAAGGGTAAAAACATGGATCTTATCCTACAGAAGGGGGTTGAGTTGGGGGCTTCCCGGATTGTGCCCCTGCTTACCTCCAGAACAGTGGTCCGGATGGATAACGCGGCGGACGCCGAGCGCAAACGGGAGCGGTGGCAGCAGATCGCCCTTGAGGCCTGCAAGCAGTGCGGGCGTAACAGCATGCCCGAGGTTGCAGCTCCTTCGACAGTGGAACAGTTTCTGAAGAGATTGTCCTCCAAGGAACTGCTCCTGGTTGCATCGCTTCAACCGGATGCACGCACGATCAAGGAAGTGCTTGCGGCGCATGCCAGTTCCAGAGGCGATCTTCCGAATAGCATAACTGTCATGGTGGGACCGGAGGGGGATTTCACCCCGGAGGAAATCACGTTGATCACAGCTGCCGGGGCAGCGCCCGTAACGCTCGGCCCCACGATTTTGCGAGCGGAAACAGCGGCGCTGTATTGCCTGAGCGTGCTGGGGCACGAGCTGTTTTAGGCCGAAGGCTCCAGAGGTTTAGGCTTTAGGAATTTCGGTGTGTAGTCAGAATGAGGTGCTGGCTTCGGGGCGAGCATTTTATGTTTTGGACCCAGTAGCCTCATAACCTAGAGTCAAAGTCCCTTTTTCAATGTCCGCAGCCCACTTATCCGACACGCAGAATCTGCCCGATGACCGGCAGATTCCGATCGACCGCGTGGGGGTGAAAGACCTGCGTTATCCGATCCGTGTCCGTGATAAAAACCATACGGAACAGGCCACGATTGCCACCGTGCAGTTGACCGTCGACCTCCCTCATCACTTCAAGGGAACCCACATGAGCCGCTTCGTGGAGGCACTCAATTCCCATGGGCCGGCTCTCCACGTCCGGAATATCCGTGATATTTTGGTACAACTCTCGGAGCGCCTTGAGAGCGATCAGGCCCATGTTGACTTTGAGTTTCCATACTTCATCGAGAAGCCTGCTCCGGTAACCCGGGCTGTGGGACTGCTCGACTACACGGTAAGGTTCAGCGCCACTCTCACGGGCGGACCGAAGGGCAAGGCGGATTTCATCGTTACCGTCGTCGTTCCCGTGACCACGCTCTGTCCCTGCTCCAAGGCTATCAGCGAGTCGGGAGCCCATAATCAGCGGGGTCACGTTACTTATTCGGTCCGATGTACCAAGCCGATGTGGATTGAGGAAATGATCCGTCTTGTCGAGGATTCCGCGAGTTCCGAGCTCTACAGCTTGCTCAAGCGGCCGGATGAGAAATTCGTCACCGAGCGCGCCTACGAGAACCCCGTTTTTGTAGAGGATCTCGTTCGCAATGTCGCCGCCCGCTCCGAGCAGGATCCAAATATCCTCTGGTATCGTGTGGAGGCGGAGAATTTCGAGTCGATCCACAATCACAACGCCTACGCTCTCGTGGAGCGCAAGAGTGCGCGGGACAGGGAAGGTTAGAAAGCATTTAGAGTCATGGAACGCATCTCCCTGCTGGCCGCCACGCTCTGCTACCTGTTCAGCTTCGGACACACGCTCTATGCCTTGGGCGCCGGGCGCTTCCAACTAGGAAGATTTAACTTCCTCGCCATGGCTCTCGGAGCAGCTGCACAAACCTGGTATCTTTTCCTGCGCGGCGCATCTGAGCATTCCTGCCCGATTGGAAACCTCTCCGAAACGCTGATCTTCCTCTCCTGGTCGATTGCCCTGATTTATCTCGTTATAGGACCCGCCTATCGCCTCTCCCTGATGGGAGCCTTCACGGCGCCTCTCGTGCTGCTTCTCCAGATCATCGCGCTACTACTTCCGGGTGAGGTGCACGTTAGCTTTTTTCGCCCCAATCCCTGGGTGGAAACCCATGCCGCCCTCTCGCTCGTGGCCTATGGTGCCTTCGGCCTTGCATGCGTCGCGGGCCTGATGTTTCTGGTTCAGGAGGGACAGCTGAAATCACGCAGACCGGCGCCGATCTTTCACCATCTTCCCCCGATCAGCATTCTCTCCGAGGCGACATTGCGACTTGTCTGGATTGGCTTCCTGCTCCTCACGCTAAGTTTTGTCTCGGGGATTCTGGCGCATCTTGCTGTGGCCGGCGGAAAGTTTCTTTTCTCCCTGCTCATCTGGCTGATCTATGCGGCAATTCTTTTTGCCGCCAAGTCGGGGCGTCTCTCCGGCCGGCGCTTTGCAACCGCCGTTGCCCTGGCTTTCCTCCTTGCCCTGATCCTGCTGCCCGTTATCGAGAGGCTCTCGGGGCGCGCCTAGTCACAGCATGAATATTCTCTGCGCAGGACTGAATCATAGGACAGCACACCTGGATGTGCGGGAGCGATTCGCCGTGCGCGACAACGAAATGGAGGAACTGTTGGGACGCTTGCGCTCCATCGAAGGGGTCTCCGGAGCGGTCATGCTCTCGACATGCAATCGCGTTGAGCTCTATGCCTCTAGCCTATGCCCCTTGCGTGCCCTGGACGGGTTCAGGAAAATCCTCTCAGAGCGGGCAGGGCTAGAAGCTCCCCTGTACTACCATGCCACGCCCGAGGCTGTAAGGCATCTCTTCCGGGTGGCCAGCGGCCTTGATTCCATGGTGATCGGTGAGACCGAGATCCTGGGGCAGGTCAAGAAAGCGTATTCAGCGGCGGCAGACGCCGGTGCGGCGACCCGACCGCTTCACAAGCTCTTCCAGCATGCCTTCCACGTCGCCAAGTCCGTTCGTACGGAGACCCAGATCACCAGTGGGCCGACGTCCGTGGGATCAGTGGCCGTCGAACTTGCCGGTAAGATTTTCGGTTCACTCAAGGAACGGCGGGTCATGATTCTGGGGGCGGGAGAGATCAGCGAGCGCACGGCGCGAAGCCTTCAGTCACGCGGCGTGAAGAGCGTTATCGTCTCCAACCGAACCTATGAACGGGCGGCAGAGCTCGCCGCTGAAATCGGAGGAATGGCACTTCATTTCGACCACTGGGAAAAATCCTTCGCCGACATCGACATCCTGATCAGCTCCACAAACGCCCCGCATGCGATCCTGACACCTGAAAAAATCGCCCCACTGCTCAAGCTTCGCCGCGCCGCGCCGCTCTTCGTGATCGATCTGGCCGTACCCCGCGACGCGGATCCCTCGATCAATGAGATGGAGGGGGTTTTTCTCTACGACATCGACAGTCTTGAGCAGATCGCCGCGCAGTCACTCGACATCCGAAAGCAGGAAGTGATCCGTTGCGAATCGCTCATTGATCAGCATGTCGGAGGCTTTCTCAGCTGGATGAGGACTATTCATTCACCCGACCAGCATCACATCGGGAGAATGGCTTAGAATGAGTTTGTCGGAGACACGTCTTATCCTCGGCACCCGTGGAAGCGATCTGGCGCTGGCCCAGAGCAGGATGGTACGGGAGGCTCTTGTGGCCGCCCACCCCAGCCTTTCCGTGGAACTCACCATCATCACGACGACGGGGGATGCTCAAACCTCGATGCCCCTCTATGAACCGACAGCCGAGGGGGCGGGGCTCTTTACCAAACAACTGGAAGAGGCCCTTCTCAAAGGTGAGATCGACCTTGCTGTCCATAGCCTGAAAGATCTGCCGGTTCAGGCTCCCAAAGGCCTTACGCTTGCCGCAATCCTGGAGCGTGCCCCTGTTGATGATCTGCTTATTTCGCGCCATCCCGGGGGCATTGCAGGGCTTCCGGAGGGAGCAACGGTCGGCTCAAGTAGCCCGCGGCGTACATTGCTCCTCAAAGCACATCGCCCCGACCTGAATCTGATTCCGATTCGAGGTAATGTGCCGACCCGTCTCGTGAAGGTAGCTGCGGGTGGTGCTTACGACGCGACCATCCTCGCTGCTGCTGGACTTGTTCGTCTTGGTCATGACATCCCTGCGGGATCCCTCATGATCGAAAAAACCGTTCTATGGACGGAGGCGCTGAATTGGATGCTTCCCGCACCGGGTCAGGGGGCTATCGCGGTGGAATGCAGGGAAGGTGATGAGGCGGAGCAACTCCTTTCCGTTCTCAACCATCACTCCACCTCCCGATGTGTCGAGGCCGAGAGGTTGGTGCTGCGGCATCTCGGCGGCGGCTGTCATCTTGCACTAGGTGCTCTTGCAACCGAGTCGTCGGAAGGCATGGAAATGAAAGCTATCTTTATTCCTCATCCCGAATCCGCTCCGATTAGTGCGCAGGCAACCGCTTCCAGTCCTGCCGAAGTCTCCAGGATGATTGCCGACCAACTCCTCTCATGATGAAAAAAACTTCCTCCATAGCACCAAAGCCACCGAAGAAACAATTGCCCTCCATGCAGCAAGCGGCTGGCATCTGCTACCTTGTGGGAGCCGGTCCCGGTGATCCGGGGCTTCTGACGCTTCGCGCAAAGGAGTGTCTCGAGATGGCCGATGTGGTGATCTACGATTACCTGAGCAATGCGGAGTTTTTGCGATTTGCACCCGCTTCCGCTGAAAAAATCTACGCCGGCAAGACGGCGGGGCGGCACGCTCTCAAGCAAGAAGAGACCAATGCCCTTTTGGTGAAGTTTACACGCGAGGGAAAAAGGGTCGTGCGTTTGAAGGGAGGAGACCCGTTCCTCTTCGGCCGGGGAGGAGAAGAGGCGGCGGAGCTTGCAGCATCCGGACTTCGCTTCGAGATCGTTCCCGGGGTCACTTCCGCGATCGGCGGCCCCGCCTACGCCGGAATTCCGGTCACGCACCGTGCGAGTAACGCGGTGCTGACGATTTTCACCGGACACGAGGAGCCTGACAAAAAGACATCCGGAATCGACTACAAGGCGATCGCCTCCGCTCCGGGCACGAAGGTCATGTTGATGGGGGTGGAGCGTCTGGCCGCGATCACCGGAGAGTTGGCCTCGGCAGGAATGGCCGCCGACACCCCTGTGGCCCTTGTCCGCTGGGCAACGACAGGTCGCCATGAGACCCTCATCGGAACGCTGGGCACTATCGCCAAGTTGGCCGATGAGACGCAGTTCAAGGCACCCGCCGTGGCGGTATTCGGAGAGGTGGTGAATCTCCGCGATACGCTCAACTGGTTTGAAACACGTCCTCTCTTTGGTCGCCGCATTGCAGTCACAAGGACGCGTCAGCAGGCTGGTGGATTACTCGCATCGCTTCGTGAACTCGGCGCCGATGCCTACGAACTTCCGACGATCCGGATCGAACCTCCCTCCGACAAGACACCCTTCATGGAGGCCCTTGCCGACGTCCGCACCTACGATTGGATCGTCTTCACCAGCCCGAACGGTGTGGAGGCATTTTTCAACGCCTTCTTCGCCGCCCATGAGGATGCCCGAGACCTGGGAGGAGCCCGTATCGCCGTCATCGGCAACGGAACGGCTAAAAAAGTGCGCGAGTATCATTACGCCGTCGACCTGATCCCAGAGGAATTCGTCGCCGAGTCGCTTCTCAAATCCTTCAAGGAGCTCAACGTCGAGCATCTCAAGATGCTGGTTCCCCGAGCTGCCGGAGCCCGGGAAATGCTTGCCATTGAACTCGAGAAGCTAGGTGCCATCGTTGATGATGTCCCGGTCTACCAGACAGTTCCGGAAACGCAGGATGTCTCGGGAGGGATTCGACGCTTCCGAGAGGAGGGCGCCGACATGATCACCTTCACCAGCGCCTCCACGGCGGCCCACTTCATGGCGCTCCGTCTCCCGATGCCGGAGGGACTCAAGACCGCAAGCATCGGGCCGGTCACCACCTCGGAAATGAAAAAACTCGCTCTTCCGATCGACCTGGAGGCATCGCAGCATGATATTTCCGGGCTTGTGGCCGCGATCCTTGGTTTTTATTCACCACGCTAACTTCTTGATGAAAACCCGAATATTCCATCACCCGGACATCCCAGTTTCAGAAATCGGCCTCGGCTGCTGGCAGCTCGGCGGAGCTGACTGGGGCCATGTGGACGATGCAAAGGCGTTCTCGATCCTCGGGCAAGCCGTTGATTCCGGGATCACATTTTTTGATACGGCCGACGTCTACGGATCGGGACGTAGCGAAGAGCTGTTGGGAAAATATCTTCGTGAAAACTCCCTCTCCGGGAAAGTGTTCGTCGCCACAAAGCTGGGTCGAACTGGCGATCTCTATCCCGACAAGTACACCGAGGAGGGGGTCAGAAAGGCCACCGAGAGTTCACTTCGCAGGCTTGGAGTCGAGTGTCTGGATCTTACCCAGTTGCACTGTGTGCCTGTTGAGATTCTCAGGCAGGGAGAGATTTTTGATTGGCTTAGGAAACTCCGTGCCCAAGGCAAGATCCGTCGCTTCGGGGCAAGTGTTGAATCCGATGACGAAGGGCTTCTATGCCTCGGGCAGGAAGGAATTTCCTCCCTGCAGGTGATTTTCAACATCTTCCGCCAAAAACCCGCCTTTCATCTCTTAAAGGAAGCCTTGAAAAAAGAAGTGGGTATCATCGTCCGTCTTCCTCTTGCCAGCGGCGTGCTCTCCGGGAAGTTCACCCAGGCCACCCATTTCGATGAAAAAGATCATCGCAGCTACAACCGCGATGGTGCGGCTTTCAATGTCGGGGAAACCTTTGCCGGAATCCCCTACGCGAAGGCTGTCTCATTGGCGGAAGAATTAAAGGCCCTCGTTCCAGAAGGGATCAGTATGGCGGCCATGGCGCAGCGGTGGATTCTTGATCATCAGGCTGTTACGACCGTAATCACGGGTGCAAGCAGGGTGGAACAGGTTGTTCAAAATGCTTCCGTCTCGAACCTGGCGCCGCTCACGACCCACCTCCACGGACTGCTTCGGGAATTTTATGAACATTCCGTGGCATCCCAGATCCGCGGCCCCTACTGAGGCGCCCCCTATGAGGAGAGCCCCATGGTGCATAATCAATTCCCTCATTTTGGTGGCGTGAAGCCCTTTCCGGCCTTAAAAAAGAAGTAGAAACACAAAATTATGCAAATCCACCTCAGTCCCCGTCACATCCAACTCACCGCCGCCATTCATGCCCACGTCGCTGAAAAGGTAAGCCACCTTGAGGAATACACGGAAGATATCCTCGCCGCCCATGTCGTCCTTCTGTTTGACGAGCACCGCTCCAAGAAAAAGGACTACCAGGTCAAGATTCACCTCGCGTTGCCCGGCAAGGACCTCCATGCAGAGGATGCCGAGGACGATCTCTACTCGGCGATCGACCTTGCGGCTCACAAGCTCGCGCAGCAACTCCGCAAGCGGAAGACCAAGGTCAAGGAGAAGACAAAGCACAAGGTCCGCGTCGCCCGCGAAATCGAGCGTCACGGCTACCGCCGCTAACATCTACCGTCCGGTAGATGGAGTCGGAATACAAAGTCCAACTGGAGGCCTTCGAGGGGCCTCTCGACCTGTTACTTTACCTCGTCAAGAAGGACGAGGTGGATATCTATGATATTTCCATCGAACGGATCACGACCCAGTACCTCGAGTACCTTGAGACTTTCGAGGTGCTGCACATCGAGGTGGCCGGCGAGTTCCTCGTGATGGCGGCCAATCTGCTGTACATCAAGAGCCGTACGCTCCTGCCGAAGGACCAGCAGATGCCCGAGGAGGAGGCTGAGGAGGACGATCCCCGCTGGGAGCTCATCCGCCAGCTTATCGAGTACAGGAAGTTCAAGGAAGCCGCCGCGCATCTTCGCGATCAAGAAGAACTGCAGGCCGCGCTGTTCCCCCGCGTGGCATCACTCGACCCCGCCCACGCTCCCATTCTGGACGAAAACATGCTGATCGGGGACATCGGCATCTTTGACCTGATCAACGCGTTTCAGCGTGCGTTAAAGCGACTCCCCGTTGAGGAGAAAGCCGGCGAGATCCGGGAGGAGACCTACACGGTCACCGATAGGATCAATCACCTGATCAGATTGGTGGACCGGGGGGTCTCGATGCGCTTTGAGGAATTGTTCGGAGAGGCCTCGACCCGCTCCGAACTGGTGGTCACGTTCCTCGCCATCCTTGAATTGATCCGCATGAAACAATTCCGCGTGCGTCAGGAGGAACAATTCGGTGAAATCTGGCTTGATCGCACCCTGACAGACGAGGAGGAGATCGCATCGTCCGAAGCCCCACCAGAACATTCCCATGAGTAAGAAATCACGTAAGCAGAAGGATAAGAATCAGGCAGCTGAAGAATCTTCGATCCCTTCGGAGACGGTCGAGCCGTTGACTGAAATCCTTTCCCCAGAAGAAGCATCCGAGGAATCCTCGGATCACGGCGAGGGGATCAACCCCGTTGAGGAAAACGAGGCCTCATTCCTTCCCGAAGCTGTCACCGAGGAATCCCTCAGCGAGGTTCCGGCAGGGGAGCTTCCCCCGCTCTCGCATGTGCTGGAAGCTATTCTCTTCGCTTCTCAGAAAGCGGTTTCCCCGAAGGAGCTCACGACTCACCTGAAGAGTGCGGCAACTGCGGAACCAACCTCCGTTGCCGCTGCATTTGCGCGCATCAAGGAGGGGGATGTTCGCGATGCCTTGATCGACCTACAGGCCGAGGTGGCTGCCTCGGGTCGAGCCTATCAGGTCCGGGAAACGGCAACGGGTTGGCTGCTTTCCAGCGCGCCCGGCTTTGCCCCATGGTTGCGTGCCCTTTATCCAGAAGCCAAGCCCACTCGCCTGAGTGCCTCCGCCCTCGAGACGCTCGCCATCATCGCCTACCGTCAGCCGATCGCACGAGCCGACATGGAAGCCGTCCGCGGAGTCTCCGTGGATGGAGTGATGCAGACGTTGCTCGATCGCGGGCTGGTAAAGATTGCTGGACGTGCCGAGGTGGCGGGGCGACCCCTGCTCTACGCAACCACGCAATATTTTTTGGATCATTTCGGACTCCGCACCCTGGACGAACTCCCCAATGCCGCGGAGCTTCGGCACATACCGCTTCCCAAGGCCGCTCCCGAAGCCTCTGAATCCTCCGTTCCCGCTGTCGATGACGGCACTTCGCCTGATCTGCCCGGCGTTGCAGATGTTCCGTCAGAACAGACCATCGAGCCGCTGGAGGAAGTCGAGGTGACGGAGATTATCGAGGTCCGGGAGTCCATTGTGTTCGACGAAGTTTCCTTCGAGACGGAAAAGCCATCGGACATCGACTCACCTGATGTCGAAAAAGGGACCACGGAGAATCACCCGGATCACTGAACACTACCCGACCCGGTATGGACGATCTCAACAAACTGCGCGAGGCGATCGATGAGATCGACGGGCGGTTGCTCGTTCTTCTCAACGAGCGGGCACGATTGGCCCAGGGGATCGGCAGGATTAAGGAACGCAACGGGGCGCCCGTCTACGTTGCGGGCCGGGCGGAACAATTAATGAGGCGTCTTGTGGAGCGTAACGAGGGACCTCTCGATGAAATGGCAATTCGTGCAATCTACCGCGAGATCATGTCCGCCTCCCTCTCTCTGGAAAAGGATACGGTCATTGCCTGCGAAGGGTGCGTGGCTGGACGAACCCATTTCGCCGCCAAACAACAGTTCGGCGCCAGCGTACGGTACACGTTCCATGATCATCCCTCCGAACTTTTCGGGGCGGTCACGTCCGGCAATGCCGATTGCGGAGTGATTCCCTTGGGAGAGGAGGGGCTTGACTCAACCGTACTGGAACTGCTCATGAAGTCCGAGGCGCATCTCTCCTCGCAGATCGTGCTTGGTGGCGAGGAGGGATCTCACCGAGCCCGTTATCTCGTTTTGGGCAAAACGCTCAACGCCGGATCCGGCGACGACCAGACCGCCCTGCTATTCCGCCTCACGGATCAGCCCGGAGCATTAGCCTCCGTTCTGGAGCCGTTCAAGGCGTCCGGAGTCAATGTCATCTCCATCCAAAGCCGTCCCGCCCATGGCGGTGGGCTCTACCTTTTCCTGGAAGTGCAGGGACATGCCGACGATGTGTCGGTACAGCGCGCTGTTTCGCTTCTGGGTGAAGGCGGCTTCTCTCCCAAAGTCTGCGGAAGCTATCCCGCAATACCCTGATTCGTTGTCCTAACGCCTTATTGCCATGACGATGCCCGCCAACATCAGTGCAGGATGTTTTGATCATGAGGTATGGATCAGGGTTGAAGGTCGGGGTAATTTTCAAAGCAGCGGCTCCATCCGGAAGTTTGTTCATGCGATGATCCAGCGCGGACGACGGCATTTCGTGATCGACCTTGCCGCCTGTGAACACATGGATTCCACCTTTATGGGAACCCTTACGGGCATTTCCCAAAATCTCCGTGAACTTGGACAGGGCTCCCTCCAGGTGATCAATGTCGCTCCGAGAAATCTCGAACTGATGGAAAACCTTGGCTTGAATTTCCTCTTCGGCATTGAGGCTGCTGGATCAAGCCTGAGAAGACCGGGGGAGGAGGGAATAAAACTCATGCCCCTTCCCGTGGACACGAACACGGACAAGGATGTCATTCTCTCAGCTCACCAGGCCCTGATCGCTGCCAATCCTGCCAATGCGGAGCGTTTCAAGGATGTACTCGACTACCTGAAGCACGGCACTCCTGGCGGCGGTCATTAATTCCCCGACTCTCGGTTAAAGCGGTGCCGATACGTGGTTTTGCGGCACGTACTGGTCTTTTCGCCGATTTCGTATCATGATACACGCTCATGATTCTTCAGAGCATCGAGCCTGTTGTCATTGCCGCCCTCTTCGCGGCGATGGTCGTGCTCTGCATCATTATTTTCGGATCACGCCGCAAGGTCGGTGAACTCAAGCGTGTCTCCGCGGAAATTCACCAGGAAGAGCGTAATGTCTTCGATTTTCTCCATGGCTTGGGGGCCGCCTTTTCCGAGGGAGTTCCAGCCGGAGAACTCCATCGACTCATCGTCGAAGGCGCGCAAAACACTCTCAAGGCCGACGGAGGGGCGCTCTATCTCGCCGATCGTTCTGGCAAGCAACTGTTGCCGGCATTTCTCTCCAAGGGATGTCCCCCTCTGGTTGTCCTGCCACCTCACCTTCAATCCGAAGGTGGAGTTGAGAATCAGGAAAAAGCAATCGAGAGCTTTGTGAGGTTGCAATCCGTTCGGGTTGGCGAGGGTTTTCTTGGCAAGGCTTGCGACTGGAGCGAGCCGAGGTTCCTCAGGCGTCGGGGAGATCTCCCCGAGGAACTTACCCATCAGGACCTTGGGTCCCTCGTCATGGGACCCCTCGTCTACCGTCAGAAACTTCTGGGGGTTCTTGCCCTAGCCCGTGGAGAGGGTAAAAACCCTTTCAGCGACGCTAAAATCGAGCTTTTCAAGGCAATTGCCGAGCAGTCGGCTTTCGCCCTCTTCAATCAGGCCATTCACCTCACAGCCGGGGAGAAGCATGCCCTGGATCACGACATCCAGATCGCCGGTGAAATTCAAAAGATTCTCCTTCCCGCAGATGCTCCGGATGTGGAGGGATTCGAGATCAGCGGACTAAATCTTCCGGCGAGGACTCTGAGCGGCGATTATTTCGACTATCTCGCGGTCGACGATGACCATGTGGGCATCGCTATCGCAGACGTTTCAGGAAAGGGTGTCCCCGCCGCCCTTATCATGGCTATGTGCCGGAGTGCTCTCAGAAGCCAGGCACCCGGCAAGCTTTCCCCATCTGCCGTCCTGCAGGCGGTGAACAGGCAGCTCTATCCCGACATGAAGGAGGATATGTTTATCAGCATGGCCTACGTGGTCTTGAACCGTCGCAGCGGGGCGGCTCTTCTCGCCCGAGCGGGACACGATGCCCCTCTTCTTTTTAGAAGGAAAGAGGTCGCCGTGGAATGTCTCAATCCGAAAGGAATGGCTGTCGGAATAGATAGCGGTGGTGTTTTTGACCGGCTCTGCAGTGATTTTCCGTTCACGCTGGAGTGCGGTGACATGCTGCTTCTCTATACAGACGGATTGACGGAAGCCCTTGATTCCTCGGGAATTGAATTCGGGGTTCAACGGCTTCGGGATGCCCTGCTGGCAAACGCCGATGAAGGCGCCACCAGGACGCTTCAAAGACTCTCCCAGTCCGTTAAGGATTTTGCGGGTAACCAACCCCAACATGACGACATCACGCTCATTGCGCTCCGCAAACTCTGAAGCTTTAATCAACAACCACCGTGAAAAAGAATCCGACCAACGATCCAGCTGATAATCATAAAGCCCCTTCTTCCGAGGAGATGGAAGCGCAACAACCAGCTTCCGAAATGGAAGCCGCTCCGGAATCAAATCTTCAGGCCGAGGTTGAGCGCTATAGGGACCAGGCCTTGCGTGCCGCCGCAGACCTTGAGAATTACCGCAAGCGCATGATTCGGGAAAAGGAGGAGGCCATTAGGTTTGCCAATGCAGGCCTGCTTGAAAAGCTGCTGCCTATTCTAGACAACTTTGAACTCGGCCTCGATGCCGCGCGCGGAGACGCCTCTGCCCAGGGCTCAAAGGGGATTGTGGATGGTTTCGCCATGGTGCACCGCCAACTCGGGGACTTCCTTATTTCCAGCGGCCTCCAGCCGATCGACGCGGTCGGCCAGCTTTTTGATCCCAAGTTCCATGAGGCTCTCGGTCACGAAACGGATGCGAAGCAGGAGGATGGAATCGTGCTTCGGCAACTTCGTCGCGGCTACCGTCTTGCCGACCGTCTCGTCCGTCCTTCGAGCGTAATCGTTAACAAGATTGCTTAAGACCGTCTAAGGCTTCTCAGAATACAACCCCATGGCAAAGAGGTGTTATTACGAAGTACTGCAGGTCACCCGTACCGTCGAGTTCGAGGAGATCAAGAAGTCGTATCGCAAACTTGCGGTCAAGCATCATCCAGACAAGAACCCCGGCGACACTACTGCGGAGGAACGATTTCGCGAGATCGCCGAAGCATACGACATCCTGAGTGATCCTGAAAAAAGGGCTGCTTACGACCGCTATGGTCACTCAGCATTCCAAGGTGGTATGGGAGCGGGAGGGAGTGGAGCGCATGATCCCTTCGACCTCTTTCGTGAAATGTTCGGAGCATCAGGGGGTGGAGGAGGAATTTTCGACCATTTTTTTGGAGGAGGAGGCGGGCAGGAGGGACGTGGCTCGGACCTGCGGTACGATCTGCGAATTACCCTCGAAGAGGCCTTTAGCGGCTGTGAAAAGGAGATCGAACTCCGTAAACTTGATGCCTGTGATGACTGCGGTGGCTCCGGTGCGGCCAAGGGAGCCAAGGTATCGACATGCTCCCTCTGTCGTGGCCGCGGTCAGGTTGTGGCATCGCGCGGTTTTTTCCAGGTTGCCCAGCCATGTCCCCAGTGCCATGGCGCCGGTCAGACTATCGACAAGCCCTGCAAAGGCTGCAGGGGAGAGGGTCGTGCGGAGAAAACCTCACGGATCAAGCTCACCATTCCTGCCGGAATCGACGAGGGATCGCGTCTGCGCTCCTCGGGTGGAGGGGAGGCCGGGAGCCGAGGCGGCGGTTCCGGTGACCTCTATGTCGTGATCCACCTCAAGGAGCATGCGATCTTCTCGCGCGATGGAACCGACCTTCATTGCCGGATGCCGATTCCATTTGTCACCGCCGCGCTCGGCGGAGAGATCGAAGTCCCCACACTTGCGGGAACCGTGAAGATGAAAATCCCGGCTGGAACTCAGGGTGGAAGTGATTTCCGGGTCAAAGGTCAAGGAATGCCGCGACTCCAGAGCCATGCCAAGGGGGATCTTCACGTGAAGCTCGAGGTGGAGGTCCCGACAAAACTCGATGACTCGCAGAGAAAGGCTCTCGAGGCATTTGCCGAACTCTGCGGAGATCACAACACCCCGCTTCACCGCAGTTTCACCGAGAGGCTGAAGGGGCTCTTTTCGTAGAATATCCTTTAGCTTCCGGACAGGGCAGGGGCATGGCCGCCGTGGATTTTGGAGATGCCGATGGCGATCCTCTCGGCGATCCGCTGGCGAACGGCGGGATCCTGCAAGGAGGCGTTCTCCTTGCCGTTCGAGATAAAGCCAAGTTCCAGAAGCGTTGCAGGACGTTCATTGTGATGGAGCACGTAGTAACGCGCGAACTTCACTCCGCGACTGTGTGAACCGTAACATCCAGCAATTTCCCGGAGGATGTTCGCGGCCAGTGGTGCTGATCGTGGATTGTAGTAGTAGGCTTCGACTCCATTGGCCGAACGCCTGTTAGCCCAGTTGCAGTGAATGCTCACGAAGGCGGCATCCGAATGGGCGTTGGAAATGCCGGTTCGGCCTCCGAGCGGAATGAAGACATCGGAGTTGCGGGTCATCACAACATGGTAACCGCGTGACTCCAGCAGAGGTTTGACGCGTCTGGCCACATCAAGAGTGAGCATTTTTTCGTTCAGTCCCCGGGCAGCTTTGGCCCCGTTGTCATAGCCGCCGTGCCCGGGATCTAGCACGACCGTACGGAAATTCGATAATCCGGCCCCTTCCTCAAACAGGGCGCATCCAGGCAGCATCAGTGCCGCCAACAGAGGCAGGATGCGTAGAAATCCAATCATGAGCGGATGTTTATTCATGACGAAAAGGAAATTTAGGGCACTGAAGCAGGCACGCAACCCTTTATGGAAGCTCGCGTCTCCTTGAGCGCTAGGCCCTCGACTCCGGAAGAGCTCCCAATTACTTTTTCACGATGCTTTGCAAGAGAATCATACCCTGCCTTGATGTCGACGGGGGGCGGGTCGTGAAAGGAACGAAGTTCGAGAACATTCGTGACGCAGGGGATCCTGTCGAGTGCGCCCGCGCCTATGATGCCCAGGGGGCCGACGAACTGGTCTTCCTGGATATCACAGCCACTCATGAGGGACGCGCCACCATGCGCGAAGTGGTCGAGAAGACTGCCGATGCCTGCTTCATGCCGCTGACCGTGGGTGGTGGTATTCGTAAAGTTGAGGATGTGCGGGCAATGCTGCTGGCAGGAGCCGACAAGGTCAGCATGAATACCGCGGCCCTTGATGATCCCAATCTCGTGAATGCCTCGGCCGAGGGATTCGGCTCGCAGTGCGTTGTTGTTGCGATTGATGCCCGCCGTGACGGAGAGGGTGGATGGATTGTCCATACCCACGGAGGTCGCAGGCCCACGCCTTGGCAGGCCGTTGATTGGGCCAGAGAGGTTGCCAGGCGCGGAGCTGGGGAGATTCTTCTCACCAGCATGGATTCCGATGGAACAAAGAAAGGGTACGACCTCGAGCTCACCGCCGCCGTTAGCGATGCCATCGGTATTCCTGTGATCGCCAGCGGTGGGGCGGGTGATATCGGTCACATGGCGGAGGTGCTAACCGTCGGCAAGGCCGACGCAGTGCTAGCGGCCAGCATCTTCCACTTCGGGCAGTATACCGTGGGCGATGTGAAGAGGGAGCTTGCGAACCACGGTATCCCCGTTCGCAAGCTAGTCTAAGACTTTTCCTCGTAGCAGTATGGGCAACTGATCTCATACACATACCGAGGATCTTTGAGCTCCTCCGCAGTGAGTGGTTCCTGACAGGCGAAGCAGAGCTGGCTGCCGGTTTCCTGAAGTGCCGGATCGACGCCGACACGTTTGTCAAAGACGAAGCACTCTCCATCCCAGTGAGCTCCGCCGCATTCCTCGAAATATTTCAGGATGCCACCCTCGAGTTGATATACCTCGCGGAAGCCTGCCATCTCGAGGAAGGGAGCGGCCTTCTCGCAGCGAATACCACCTGTGCAGAAGCTGACGACGGGAGCCTCTTTCATTGCTTCGGGGAGTTGCTTAACCGCGTCCGGAAATTTGCGGAAGTGGCGAATCGGAAGCGTTACGGCGCCCGCAAAGGTGCCGAGCTTCACTTCATAGGTATTTCGAGTATCGAGGAGGGTGACGGGGCGTCCCTCATCCAGCCAACGCTTAAGTTCTTTGGCCGGAAGTCGTGGAGAGGTGTATCGAGCCGGATTGATTCCCTCGACGCCGAAAGCAATGATCTCCTGCTTGATCTTCACCAGCATTCTGTTGAAGGGTTGCTCCTCACTCTCGCTACGTTTTTCTTCAAGAGCATCGAGGCCGGGAATCGAGCGTAAGGTCACGAGTAGTTTTTCAACCGACGATCTCTCTCCTGCAATGAAGAGATTGATTCCCTCCGGACTGAGCAGGATGCTGCCCTTGAGTTCCAAGGCGCAGCACTCGGTCTTGAGTCGCTCTCTCAGTTCGGGAAGCTCGCTCAGCTCTGCGAACTTGTAGGCGGCAATGTTAATGACTGACATCGGAAAAGATTATTAACAGTTTAGCCTATAGGCTGTTGGGTCTAAAAAACGCCTTTCTCAGTACCCCATCTCCGCGCCTTTGCGGGAATTCTTTTGATCAATAGGTAAACAAGTCTGCCAGAACATAGGTCTTTTCGGTGGCGGTATTAAGGGCTCGGAGGAGCTTTCCCTGCACGTTTTTAGTCAGGCGGCGACCCTTGCAGCCGCGCTGGACCATCTTGTGGGTGATCTGCTCGGTGGAGGCTGTCACCAGATCGTGCGACTTGAGTCCCAGTTCCGTTAGGAGCGACGCAAGGGGCTGTTCACCGAGATCGCGTTCGAGATCCTGCTCCAAAATCAGACTGTCTTGATGAGATCTGTCGCGGGGAAGCGTACTTTGGCGGCAGAGGCATACTTGTCATCCGAACTGCGATAACCGAGTGCGCAGCAGACGACAGAAGCGTAACCCTGCTCCTTGAGACCTAGGATAGCATCGTATTCAGCCGGTGCGAACCCCTCGATCGCGCAGGTGTCGACGCCTAGCAGAGCGGCCGTGGTCATGAGGTTGCCAAGGGCGATGTAGGCCTGAAGAGCAGCCCAATGGGGAATGCGAGCCTCGGCACCGGGAGAAAGAAGGCTGCCGTACATCATGCCGCGGTATCCCTCCAGGGATTCACGGGGAATGCCGCGCACCTCGACGACACGGTCAAGAAAACGATCGACCTCGGCTTCCGTCATTGCGGTACGGCCAGCCATGACGACGTAGTGTGAGGCGTCAACCACCTGAGTCTGATTCCAGGAATGCGGTTGAAGCTGTGCACGAACGGCCGGATCCTTCACTATCAGGAAGCGGTACGGCTGAAGTCCGAAAGAGGAGGGTGAGAGGACAAGGCTCTCTTCAAGGGTCTTCCACGTGGTGTCAGAGATTTTCTTCGAGGCATCGAATGTCTTGGTGGCATAGCGCCAGTTCAGCGCGTTGAGAAGTTGGGTTTCAGGGATGGTGTGGCTCATGGACTGTGTTTTGTAGGTTGTATCAATGGGAAAATATCGGATTGCCTTTTAAGATAAAGCAACCGAATAATTAATGGCATTAAGTAAAAACTCAATCACCAAAACCCCAACTTTCACTCTTATGTCCGAACCTGTCATTGCCCAAAAGTCTCCCATTCCTGTCGAGGTTAAAGCCGGTCAGACCTACTACTGGTGCTCCTGCGGTAAAAGCGCCACGCAGCCTTTCTGCGATGGATCCCACAAGGGAAGCGACTTCGCTCCAACTCCCTACACCGCTGAGAAAGATGGTCCTGTTTATTTCTGCGGTTGCAAGCACAGCGGTAACGGCCCTCTCTGTGACGGAGCCCACAAAGGACTCTGATCAGTTAGGCTCTTAGGTCACAGCCAGTTCGATTTCGAACCCGCCTCTCGAAAGGGAGGCGGGTTTTTTGTTAGGACGACCGATTAAAGAAGCGCCTTGGTTTTTCGGTCTACCAAGTTCAGGGACTGAATAATCCGTTCAGCGGCAGCTTTTGCCGTCATGCCGTATTTTTCACGAAGGATGGTGACGGAGCCGTGCTCGATGAACTGATCCGGCCAGCCAACCCGTACGAGCGGCGTAGTAATTCCAGTATCGGAAAGATGTTCCGCCACGGCAGCACCAAAGCCTCCGCTGATAGCGTGGTCCTCCAGAGTACAAAGAACCCTTGAACCCCGTGCAAAGAACTCCAGCGTCCCCGCATCCAATGGCTTGATCCAGCGAGGGTTGATGACGGCCGCCTTGATTCCTTGCTTCTCAAGAAGATCGGCTGTTTCCATTGCCACCTCGCAGAAGTTCCCAAGACCAAAGAGAGCCACATCCTTACCGTGGCGTAGCACCTCGGCTTTGCCGATCTCAAGAAGCTTTGGAGTCGATTTTGGGACAGCACCCGTTCCTGCTCCACGTGGGTAGCGGATTGCGATCGGCCCTTCATGGTGATTCGCCATCGTCCAAAGCATATCGGCAAATTCCTCCTCATCCTTCGGTTGCATCGCGATGATTCCCGGGATGCTGCGGAGATAGGCGATATCAAAGAGTCCGTGATGGGTGGGTCCATCATCCCCCGAGAGCCCTGCACGATCCATGCAGAGCGCCACATTCAGATGCTGAAGGGCGATATCATGGACGATCATGTCGAACGCCCGCTGCATGAAGGTCGAGTAGATGGCAAGGAAGGGCTTCATTCCCCTGGTAGCCATGCCGGCCGCGAAGAGTGCAGCATGCTCCTCCGCAATTCCGACGTCGTAGAAGCGGTCGCGATGGCGATCCTCAAACTGAACCAGGCCAGTGCCATTAGGCATCGCCGCGGTAACGGCCACGATCTTGCGATTATGGTCGGCGAAGTCGGCAAGGGTCTTCCCGAAAATCTCTGAATAGGTCGGCGAAGTCCCCGACGCTGTCTCCCCGGTATCAGGTTGGTACTTGCCTAGCCCGTGGAATTTGTCCGGCTTTTCCACGGCGGGTCCGAATCCTTTCCCCTTCTTCGTCATGATGTGAAGGATTACCGGTTCGTTAAGTGTCTTGAGGAATTCAAAGGTACGGATCAGCAACGGGATGTCGTGACCGTCGATCGGTCCGAAGTAGCGCAATCCGAGATTCTCAAAGATCACACTGGGGCCGATGATCTGCTTCACCCCGGACTTGATTTTATGGGCCAGCTTGCGCGCGCCCTTGCCGCCGATCCACTCTACAAACTTTGCGGCTTGGTCGTGGAGGTGCTCGTAGGCGGGACTGGTTGCAATCCTGTTGAGATGCTCCGCGATTGCACCCGTATTCCTGGCGATAGACCACTGATTGTCATTGAGAACCACGATGAAGCGCTTTGTTGTCTCCGAGACATTGTTGAGCGCCTCATAGCTCACTCCACAGGTGAAAGCGGCGTCGCCTGCGACGGCCACGACATGCTCGGGGCCACCATTCATGTCCCGGGCGGCAGCCATTCCAAGAGCGGCGGAGAGAGCCGTGCCAGCATGGCCAGCCCCATAGCAGTCGTGATCGCTTTCGGTTCGAAGCAAAAATCCGTTGAGTCCCCCATGCTGGCGCATGGTTGCCAGGAGACTCCGGCGACCCGTCAGCATCTTGTGGATATATCCCTGATGACTGACGTCGAAGAGGATTTTGTCGGTCGGCGTCTCGAAGACGCGATGAAGCGCTATGGTGAGTTCGACAACCCCCAGATTGGGCCCGAGATGACCTCCTGTCTCGGCAAGAGTACCGATCAATTCATTCCTGATCTCCTCCGCAAGTGCCGGGAGATCGCTCTCCGGCAGTTTTTTCAGATCGGACGGCGAGTTGATGCCTTCAAGGAGGCGAGGTGGGTACTCCGCACTCACGCTTCCTCAAAGGGTTTCAGTTCTGTCTCTCCGTTACTGTTGCGAGTGATGATCTCGATCCGTTTTTCAGCAGCATCGAGTTTCTCCCGGCAGATCTGCAGCAGCCTCATTCCCTCCTCGTAACGCTCGATCAGTGTCTCCAGTGGGGGAGGCGTCTGTTCAATCTCTTCAACGATGCTCTCCAGACGACCAAGCGAGCTTTCGATGGAATCCTTTGAAGGATCTTGCGGGGAGGGTTTCGAGGGCATGGCGCTAGCGTGAAGATCTGCGGGCCCAACGTTCCGTATCGGCGTACAGGATGCACTCGCCGTCGATCGGCAGCGGCGTAAAACTCTTGAGCAGGAAGTCGTTCACGTTGATCGTCCTCATGATGACCGGTCCCCACTCCTTGTAAGGACCCTTGATCAGATCAAGGAAGGAGAGACGCCCGGAAATGGGTGTGAGGTAGAGTCCAACAATCGGCGAACCCAGATTGCCGAAATCCGAGATCTCGTTGAACTGACGCACCGTCTCAGGAATCAGGAGGCATTTACGGTGTGCATACCAAGCGATGGCCCACGGCATATCCGAGGAGAGGATTTCCTTCGGTTGGAACCAATTCTGCAGAACCGTGATGAACGGCGGAACGTATGGAGGCCACTGGATACGCTGCGGTTGAGCGGTCACCAGGGTAAGGATCATCGGGATTCCGGAAACCAGAAAAACTGCTGTCAGGAAGGCAATGCGGAGAGATTTTGTGGTGATGCTCAGCCTGTTCCAGAGCACCAGGATGAAAGCTGCACCGAAGAGGATGAAGATCGGCAGGAAAATCACGTGCAACTGGTTTCCGGAGACGGCTTCCTTCACGCCGAAAAATGCCATGCCAAGCGATATTCCAAGCCACATGGCAAGGATCACCCAGCGCCAGGCCGCGGCAACCGGATTTTTGAACGGATGGAAGAATGAAACGAAGAAAGCAATCACGGTGATGTTCAGTCCAAGGTATTCCCAGAGGTGGGAGGCTTGTTCCAGCAGGCTTGTACGGATTTTGTTGGCCATGCCTCCTCCTATGCTGAGGCCCGTGTTGATTCCGCGCATGAGAGACTCTTCGCTGACTCCCGAGCCTGCGAAAGCCAAGTAGATCGTGAGTCCGAAAGGGTTGCCGCAGACATGGTAGTTGCGGATCAGCCAGGGAAGTACCGTCACGGCATAGACCAGTGCGGGAATGGCGAAGGTGAAAAGTCGTGATCTGAATGCAAAAAGGCAGAACGCCAAAAAGCCCGGCATCATAAAGGCGGTGACGCCGTGGGTCAGAGACATCAGTCCCAATCCAAATGCTGATCCTGCAAGCCATGCATAGACAGAGATCTGGTGGCCTTCCTTCTCAGCCATCAGCGCCCTCAGGGCGCACAGCGTGACAAAGCCAAAGAGCAGGATGAGGAACAGCTGGGGAAGTCCCGCCAATGCAAAATGCCAAAGCAAGTCTGTCACCAAAAGAAGTCCGGCCGTCATCAGGCCCAGGGTTTGGTCGAAGAGCAGTGTTCCGACGAAGTACCAAACCAGCACGCCCAGCAGTAGCAGCACGATTCCCAGGATCGCGATGACCCTGTCTCCCGTGCTCAGGGTATCCGTCGGTTGCATATCGATCTTTTTCTTTACCGGAAAGAGAGCGATTGCTTCCAACGCCGGGAAAAGAGGTGCGTTGTAGAAATCAGGGAAGTTGTCAGACGGCACTTTTTTGGAAGCATCGGTTAGCTGACGGATGGCCAGCGGTCTGATGTAGCGTGTCGTGAATCCTTCTCCGGAAATCAGCGACCGGGCAATCTGGGCCTGATCCATTGCAGGTTCGGTGCCAAGACCCTTGAACTGGACCAGTAAATAAAGAGCAATCACGCCGATCACCACGACGGTGATCATGCCGATCTTGAGAACACGGGCCGTAAGCCCCGTGTCGACATCACGTAAAGTTTCCTGAATGGCCATGAGTGGTGAGCAATGGGTTGTTTCTAGGAGTTTTTCATGCCGCCTTGAGCCAGATGACGATGGAGGGTACGGCGGCTGATGCCGAGCTTTTTTGCGGCGAGCGTCCTGTTGCCGGCGCATTCATCCAGAGCCTTGCGAATCAATGCCGTCTCGATTTTTGCAAGGTTCAACTCGCCCTCGCCGGGGAGGGGGGGGTGGGATCGCAGTGATGCCGGCAGATCACCCAGGGTGAGCTCTTTACCGCTTGCCAGAACCACCGCATGCTCCACAGCGGCCCGGAGTTCGCGGATATTTCCAGGCCATGCATTGCTTTCCAAGACCTCCATTGCCTCGGGGGTGAATCGACGTTCCGGCTTCTCATGTTCCTGCGCCATTTCCTTGAGGAAGGCACTCACCAGCAGTGGAATATCCTCAGGATGAGTCCGTAAGGGAGGCATGGTGAGGGGCACAACGTTGAGTCGAAAAAACAAGTCTTCCCGAAAGGACCCTTCGCGCACCATCGCAGCGAGATCTTTGTTTGTCGCGGCTATCAGCCGCACGTCTGCATTGAGAGTCTGGTTACCTCCGACCCGCTCGAAGCTCTTTTCGCCCAGCACACGCAGGATTTTGATCTGGACGGTGGGATCGATCTCACCGATCTCATCCAGAAAAAGAGTGCCCCCGGAAGCCTGTTCGAATCTCCCGATCCTGCGCTCGCCGGCACCGGTGAAAGCACCCTTCTCATGACCGAACAGTTCGCTTTCCAAAAGTTGGGGGGAGAGTGCGGCGCAATGAACGGCAATAAACGGTTTTTCCGAACGATTGCTTTGGGCGTGAATAGCCTTTGCCGCAACCTCCTTGCCGGTTCCACTCTCTCCTTGGATCAGAACTGTTGCCTTGCTGGGAGCCACTTGGCGGATTGTTTCAAAGACCCGCTCCATGATCGGGGAGCGGCCGATCATGCGGTCAGGAGCCCTGGTTTTGCGGACTTCCTGTCTGAGTTCCACGTTTTCCGCCTCCACAGTTCGCTCGCGCAGGGCCCGACGGATGAGCATTTCCAATCGATCGATATTCACCGGCTTGGTAACGAAATCGTAAGCTCCCTGCCTCATGGCTTCGACCGCTGTGTCGACCGATCCATATGCAGTCATCATGATGCATACTGGAGGATCGTTTCTTTTTAGGATCTTTTTCATGAGATCCATGCCATCGTCCGCGCCTAGCTTTAGGTCGGTGAGCACAAGGTCGGGCGGGTCCGCATCGATCAAGGCCAAAGCACCTGATGCATCGGCTGCCAGTGAGACCTCAAAATGCTCCTCCAGAACGGTTCGCAATCCATCACGCGTATTCTTTTCGTCATCAACAATGAGCACTGTCTGCTTCATGAATATAGAGTCATAATGACTCAGTATTTATTCATAAAGCAACTCTTACTCTTTTGAATAGATGCCAGAGTTTGCCAGTAACCGGGGCAAAGCGTCACGGTAGCTTGAAAATTCCGGAGACCAACCGATAGATAGGAGCTTGGCATTGCTGACTTTCTTGGAGGTCCAGCCACGCTTTCTGTTGAAATCCGCGACTCCCTCGGGCGGGAGCGGTCGATTCAGAAAATCCGCCATCCAGCCATATACCTCCCGTTGAGTGGCCGGCGAATTATCAGTCACGTTATAGAGGCCCGGTATTGTCGATGCCTTTGCCAAATTTGCCAAGGCTTTCGCGGCGTCATCACGGTGGATCTGATTGATCCACCGATTTCCTCCATCCTCCAGCAATGCTTCGCCGGAAAGAAACTTCCGAAGGAGCACGGAGCGACCAGGTCCGTAGATTCCCGAAAGTCGCGCAACGCTTCCTCCCGCGGCAAGGGCCATATCTTCAGCGGCCAAAAGGATGCGTCCAGTTTCGCGATCCGGAACGGCGGGGGATTCCTCGTTGACCAAGGACCCATCTGTCTGGCCATAGACCGAAGTGCTGCTGACAAAAATCATTCTGCGCGGGGCCCAACTCTCCAAGACTCGGCGGAGGCCGTCACGATAGACGGCGGCGTAAGTGTCCGCCCCACCGCGTCCGGAACTGACGCAGTAGATCGCGAGAGGAATGCCGTGGAGTTTAGGGATCAGTCCATCGACCGAGACCTGATCGGTGACATCGCAGGCGGCCGAATCAAAATTCCTGCCGTCGAGTGAGGCAAGCGTATCCGCGCTGCGGACAAGACCCAAAACCCTCTTCCCTCTTTCCGAAAAAATTTCGGCTGTGGCCTCGCCTAGGAAGCCACAGCCGATGATAAGAACTTCAGGTTTCACTCGGTCGAGTGAAGCAGGAGGATCAGCTCAAAACAAAGCGCACTTTGGCCTTGGCGCGCTTAGCGTTCGCCTTGGCCTTACGCTTGTAGCGCTGGGTCGGAGTTTCGAAGGCGCGAAGACGGCGCACCTCCTCGAGGACTCCCTCGGTGTCGAGTTTCGTCTTGAGGCGCTTGAGAGCGCGATCGATTGGTTCGCCCTTACGGACAATAACTTCCGGCATAATTAATTCACCTGCTTTCTTTTGTGGGGTGTGGAGCTTCCTCCAGTTGCAAGATGTGGTCAAGCTCCTCTTTTTTAGGGATAATCACCGGGAAAAAGGGATTGTGGATTCCTTCCAAGGCAACCTTGGTGAGCGGACCATGCCCCGGGCAGAGTATCGTCTCAGGTGGCAGGGAAAAGATTTCGGCACGGTTGGTATCAAGGCAGTCTGTATAAGAGACTTTTGGCCCCCCCATTGATCCCGCGAAGAGGGCATCTCCGACGACGGCAACGGGTAAGTCCAGTCCCTTGAGCACGTAAGTGATGCCACCTGGTGCATGACCCCGAGTGGAGCGTGTCCCGATGAGCAAACGCCCCAAATGAAATTCTTTTCCCGCAGAAAAGCTTGGAATACCCGGGACGTCTTCCTGTGCGCCGATCCAGGCAGTCGCACCGGTCTGTTCCACGAGACGATCGAGGTCAAAGAGGTGATCTCCATGACCATGCGTCAGCAGGATCAATCTCAGTGCAAGGTCATGGTCCTTGATGAAATCGATCATCTCGGAAGCATCGGCGCCCGTGTCGAAGGCGACGGCATCCCGTGTCTCCGTATCCCAAGCCAAGTACGAATGAACAAGCATGTCTCCCCACGAGGAGGTGAACATGGACATTCCCGAGGGGAGGTTCAGGGTGCCCGGATGATACTCGCCGGTAGCCAGTGAAATCAGGCGTTCCGGGTCGAGACCGAGGGATAGGGCCACTGTTTGCAAATGAGGGGCAATCAGTGTTCCCCCAAAGAGTGACAGGACTTCTTCGCGGGTGAGGCCGGAGCGCAGAGCTATATCAGCTTCCGAAAGTTCCAGTCCGCGCTTGGCCTTATGCAGAACATCGATCCAAGTATCCTCCAGGGGAATCGCGGCATTGTTCATCAAGGGCGTCTCTTTTAGGTGCGGGTGTCGCGGATCTGACGTCTGAGAATGAAGAAGAGGATTACGAAAAGAGACCAACTGCTCATGATCATCACGGCCGAGTTAAACCAAAGCAACGGCACGCTAATCCCCAAATATTGTTTCACGGGTCCGAAGAAGACATTCGGGTGACGGTTGTCACGGTAATCCGCCTGTTCCATCTCAGCTTTCGAAACCAGATCGAGAACCTTTTGGTTGGTATATAGTTGCTCAGCGGTGACGCCCTCCGCATTTCCCACGATTTCCTGCCGTTTAAGCGGCGCCCCGGCTATCACCCGGTCAATGCGGGCCATCCTTTTATCGAGATCGGAGGGGTCCCTTGCCTCGAGTCCGCTCAGGATAGCCAGAAGATCCTTGAGGTCATCAAGACGGTCTTCCTGCGCGTCCGTTGGTTTCTTGATCGCCGCGAGTTGATAGATCTGCCGTTGGATCCGCGACTGACGGATGGCCAGGGGATTCAGCTTTGCCTGTGCAAAAACAATTCCCTCATAGGACCAGCGCATCGGCATGAATTCGCAGATCATCGGCACCTGAAGGTCGCTTCTTGGTTCCATGGCCGTTCCCGGGTGGCGGTCAAACCACTCGTGGATAGCATGGATGAAATCGAGGTTGCGGTTCATCTCCTCGTACTTGATCAGCGCACCACCAAGGATGATCTGGGGGATCAGGACAACGGGGATGATGTTCACGGCGGTCTTTCCCTCCCTGGCCAGCGAGGAAATCATCAGTCCTAGCGAAATGCCGCTGAATGCGGTCAGGAACATCGCCGTGAATTCGACCCAATACAATCCGCGGATGGAGACCATCCAGTCGCCGATCAGTGTGAAGAGAGCGCATTGGGCGACCGCGAAAAGCCCCAGCGTGATCGCTTTGGCAAGCAAGTAGTAGCCGATACGGACATTCAGATTCCGCTCCCGAAGAAGCACCGGACGATCGCGGATGATGTCATCGACGCTATTGGTGAGTCCCAGGAACATCGCGACCACCAGGGAGAGGAATAGGTAGGTCGGGATATGGAAGGCCGAAGCAAAGTCGTAATGTTTGCTTTCCGAATAGCGGAGGACCGCCCCGATCAGGAAGGCCAGCATCGGGGCCTCGACCAATGTGGTGAGCATGTTGGCGCGATTGCGCAATTTGCTGATGAAGGAACGTTGGAGCAGGACAAGGAACTGGCCGACTTCATCACGCCAGCGCAGGCTTTCCCAACCAGATGGTCGCTGCGTCAGGGTGCTTCGCGACTCGGGTCCTGATGGAACTGGGATTCTCGAGGAGGCCGGTTGCTGCACCTCCTTCATGAGGCGGTATGCCTCGAACTTGTCACGCCAGTACTCAGGCGAGAAACGACGGGCGGGAACGAGTTGACCACGGTTGTTCTCCTCGTAGATCAGGTCGCCGCTCAGATCGCGAAGAGGTGTCTCCAGTACGTCGAACACAAATTCCGGCCGGGTCGTGCCGCACGCCTGGCAGCCGCCGAGTTCCGTTCCGAAGAGTTGTTCGTGCTCCGCCTCGGCAAAATAGGAGAGCATCTCCGTGGGAGTTCCAAAGAACACGAGCTTGCCACCTTTGTCCAGGAGGAGCGCCTTCTGGAACATCTGGAAGATCTTCGAGGTGGGTTGATGGATCGTAACCAGAACGATCTTGTTGTGGGCCATGCCACGGATGATTTCCACAACATGTTCCGAATCCTTGGAGGAGAGGCCGCTGGTAGGTTCGTCGAAGAGATAGACGTCGGCGGTGCTGACCATGTCGAGACCGATATTGAGACGCTTGCGTTCACCTCCGCTGAGGACTTTCTTGCTCGATCCTCCAACGACCTCCTTGCGGCGCTCGTTCAAGCCTAGCTCCGCCAGCTTGCCATCAATGCGGCGCTGGCGCTCGCGTCTGGAGAGGTGTGGGGCTCGTATGGCCGCCGCGAAACGAAGATTTTCCTCGATCGTCAACTGTTCGTCGAAAGCATCGTACTGGGGGATGTAGGTAATGTACTGGAGGAGTGCATCGAGGTTTTTGTAAAGCGAGCGCTGGTTGAGCTGCACTTCACCTGCCACCGGTGGAAACTGACCGGCCAAGGCCCTGAGCAGCGTGCTTTTACCGCACCCGCTGGCTCCCATGACACAGACCATCTCTCCTCGTTCGATGGAGAAATTAAGATTGTCCAGAGCAGGATCCCCACTGCGGAAGCGGCAGACAAGATCGCGGACATCGAGGGTACGGATGATGTTCCGCTCCTCTTCGATGATCCGGTCGGTGAAGTTGCATCGAAGCACCTGCCCCGCATCGATGCGGATCGTGTCACCGTCGATGAGATCCATGGCACCGCGAACGGGAAGACCGCGAACGACAATCGGCCTGTCGGCCTGAAGCACCTCGACACGACCGGTCTTAAGTTGATAGTCGCAGGTGATGCGTAGGGTCACCTCGCCACCGATCCCGGGGGAGATGAGGATGTCATCATCGTCCAATCGGTTGGGGTTGTTGGAGGCGATGTATTCGGTTTTGGAGCCCTTCAGCTCAAAGCGTCCCCCAAATGCACCAACGCGACGTTTCAGGTCCTCGAAATCAAGTTCGCCGCCGTCGCGAAAGAAAATCTTGTCGGAAAGCTGTGCTTCCACCGTGGTTCCCTTAGTCAGTTGGATGCCCCGGAGAGTAGCCCTCAGTTCCTGAAGCGCGGTGACGCTTACCTTCAGTCCAAAGGCAATTTCGAGATCACTGTCGCGGCTGCGGGTTTTTTCAAGGCGGACCTCCTCGTTATTGATCGCCACAAAGATGTGAGGAAGAGTGACATTTCGTTTTGCGTTGAAATAAAAGACGAGATCCTGGCTCGTGATCACCTGTTCGCCAACCAGCACGCGCTGTCCGGGATAGATGCGGCAGAATTCCCCCGGTTTTAAAAGTCGTCCTTGAACAATCAGGCTTTTGCCGGAGAGGTTCTTCAGGATGATCAAGTCGTGGTGGCGGTAGGCCAGGAGTCGGTCGTCGCCCGTGAAATCGCGCAGAGCGACATCACATCGCGCAGGGTCTCCGAAGGAAAGGGCTTCGAGCGGAGAGGCACCGTTATGAAAAAAATCGGCTTCCGCCTGCTCGTTGGCGTTGAGTTGGTAGACGATGTCGATGGCCTGCGCCGCCATGCCCAGGTGTCCCATGAAGTCGTGGTAGGCGGCCACCTGCTCCGTCTTCATGCCAGAGCGCGTGATCAGGTCATAGAGTTGAACCCCGAGCAGGATCTTGCGGTCATCGCTCAGTTCGGTGGAGAGCTTTGAAGCCATCGCCCCAAGATCCTGTTGCTGTTCCAAGGCCTGTCGGAAAAGTCTTCGCAGCTCCGAATAGACCGCCTCCGGATAGTCGTATCGAAGGAAACCAAGGCTGGAGTCGATTTCCTCCTCCAACATCTCCCCATCCACGCGAGTGAAGGCTGCCAGTACCTGAATCAGCGTCGGGAGCAGGTTGGCGCTCTCTGCAATCGTCTGGGGGCGTTTTCTCAGGCGTCTCCAACGCTTCGCTACCGAGCGCTGCAGGCGTGACGCACCTCTCAGGAGACTGTCTATGACAAGGATACTCCTCCGTCCCTGCGCCTGGGGAGGTTCCTGGGTGGCACCCGTCGCCTCCACTCCTGATGTCTGCGGTTTGGAATCCATCTAAGGTGCACCGTACCGCTCGGCGATGCGGCGGATCGATTTTGCTTTTCCCGTTTCAGGATCAACCTCAACAAGCACTCCGCACGCCATCACCGGACCGCGGGCCACGGGAAACTTGACCGGCATCGAGCTCACGAATTGACCGACCACTGCATCGCAGTCGCGACCCAGTATGGAATCCTCGGGGCCGCACATCCCGGCATCACAAAGGAAACCGGTTCCTTTGGGAAAGATACGTTCGTCCGCAGTCTGCACATGGGTATGGGTGCCGACGACAAGTGAAACCAAGCCGTCCAAGTGTCGTCCCATGGCGATCTTTTCGCTCGTGGTCTCCCCATGGACATCGACGATGATGACGGAGGTTTCCTTGCGAAGACGTTCGATTTCCTCAGAAGCCGCCAGGAAGGGGTTTTCCAAGGGGGTCTTCATGAATGTCCGGCACTGGACGTTGACCACTGCAATGGGGCCGTGAGCGGTATCCAGCACGATGCTGCCGCCCCCGGGTGTCCCTTCGGGATAGTTGATCGGCCGCAGCAGTCTTGGTTCCGAGGCAATGTAGGAGAAGATTTCCTTTTGATCCCAGATATGGTCGCCCGAAGTGATCACCGCAATGCCACTGCGCATCAAATCGATCGCTAGCTTCGGGGTGATGCCGCGTCCCGCGGCGGCATTCTCTCCGTTGGCGATGATGAAGTCCGCATCACCGCGCTCCAGGTAGAGTTCGGCGGTGCGGCATGCCGCCATACGGCCGGGTTCCCCGACCACATCGCCTAGGAAGAGGATTTTCACCATGTCACTTGTTTTTATCGAAAGAAGGCTCCGGGACGATGTAAAAATGATGCTCGAGTGAAGAAGCACCCCATATCGCTCTTTTCCATGTCACGGTTTTCAGGAGCCTTTTTTCTGTTGCTGGCCATTCGATTGCAAGCCGCCTTGCTGAGTCCTCTTGCCCCGCAACCTGAATGGGAGACCCTCCAGCGCTACAAAGGGGTCATTACAGCCGGTAATTTTGAGCGGTTGCTTCAGCAGGTTTATGTGCCGGATGGTTCTTGGCGCCAGTGGATTTCGCTCGCCCCGTGTCAGGCTACCATCACGCCCCATCCTGGAGCTGTGCCGATTGTCCTTCCTTTGGCGCCACCAGGGTCGGTGACGAAAGCTCCTCCACGTTTTTGGAGGGAGCGCACACAGCGTGCCCCTTTGCCAGGCAAGCCTCTGGCCGGCCTGAGGATTGCCATCGACCCCGGGCATCTTGGTGGAGGCTTTGCAAAGATGGAGGCTCGCTGGTTCCAGATCGGGCACTCGCGGCCGGTGGAGGAGGGAGAAATGACGCTGGTCGTTGCCAAGCTTCTCAAACAACGCCTCGAAACAATGGGTGCCGATGTCTGGATGACACGATCCAAAAACGGCGCGACCACTTCCTTGAGACCAGAAAAGCTGAAGCAAGCTGCTGCCGGATCGCTTCAGGAGCAAGGCACTCCCATTTCATCGACCCGCCTGCAGTCCGAGGCAGAGAGATTGTTTTACCGGGTGGGCGAAATTAGAAATCGGGCAAAACTGGTGAACCAGCAGATCCGTCCGGATCTGGTGGTCTGCCTTCACTTTAATGCGGAGGAGTGGGGAAATCCTTCCCACCCAACCCTCACCGAGAAAAATCACCTGCATCTTCTGCTCTCCGGAGGCATGTCGGCAAACGAACTCCTGCACGAGGATGAGCGTTACACCATGCTCGTGAAGCTTTTGGGAGGGACCCATTCGGAGGAGCTAGGAGCTTCGGAGGCGGTTGCCCGTTCGCTGGCCGCAGCCACGGGCCTTCCTCCTTTCATCTATCACAGTGCCAATGCCTTCCCCGCTTCTTCCAATCCCTATTTGTGGGTTCGCAACCTATTGGCCAACAGGCTCTTCGAATGTCCAGTTGTCTACTGCGAGCCGTACGTGATGAACAGCCGTCCCGTCTTTAACCGGATCCAACTTGGAGATTATTTGGGTCGCCGGAATGTCGGTGGTGTTTACGAGCCAAGTATTTACAGGGAATATGCCGATGCGGTGGCGCAAGGGCTTGCCGATTACTACGGAGGGGCTGCAAAATAAGAATTATGAAGACCAAAGTCATCGCCATCGCCAACCAGAAGGGGGGCGTCGGAAAAACCACCACTTCGGTCAACCTTGCCGCCGCAATCGCTGAAGCCGGACATCCGGTTCTTCTCCTCGATCTGGATCCGCAGGGAAATGCCTCGAGCGCCTTGGGACTGGAAACCGGTGCCGGCAGCAGTCTCTATGCCGCAATGATCGGGGAGACGCCGATGGAGGATATCATCCAGGAGACCCGTATCGAGAATCTTGCCGGAATCCCTGCCGATCTTGATCTGGCAGGTGCGGAGATCGAGGTGGCACGAATGGAGGGGCATCTTGGTCAGCTTCGCGCGGTGCTGGAGCCCGTCCGGTCATCGGGACGCTTTGAATACATCATTCTCGATTGTCCGCCATCGCTCGGAATCCTCATGACGAATGCCCTCAGTGCCGCCGATGAACTCCTCATCCCGATCCAGTGCGAGTACTATGCGTTGGAGGGGCTTGGCAAACTCGTCGGCGTCATGGAGCAGATCCGTGAATCGGGAGCCAACCCGACCCTCGCCATGAGCGGACTGCTCATGACCATGCTTGATGTTCGCACCAATATCAGCGCCGCCGTCGTGCGCGATGTCCGCGCGCACTTCGAGGAGGTTGTTTTCAACGCAGCCATCCCTCGCTCCGTCCGAATCAGTGAGGCGCCGAGTTTCGGAAAAACCATCCTCGAGTATGATCCCAAGGGACCCGGCGCCACCGCATACCGCGTTCTTGCCAAAGAGTTCCTCGATCGCCAGAAGCGCGGCGTCTCATTCATCGGCGCTCCGCAACGACCAGCCGGGGAATAGCAGCTCCCAAACTTGATTTTATCGGCCGCTGTTTCTTTTACCTTAAAGCCCCACAGTCTCATCAGCATAAATACCACTCTCCCATGACTGACGTTCTAGCACTCTTCAAAAAGACCGGAGCGTTGCTCCATGGACATTTTATCCTCAGGTCCGGACTTCACAGCAGAGAGTTTTTTCAGTGCGCCCTGCTTCTTCAGGATGCGCCCGTGGCAGCTCAGGTCTGTGGAGAGTTGGTTGGTAAGCTGCGTCCTTTTCACACGGAGGTCGATGGCAGGAAACCAACAGTCGTTTCACCGGCCGTCGGTGGAATCATCGTCGGTCAGGAAGTGGCGAGGCATCTCGGAACCCGTCACATCTTTGTTGAGAAGGATGGAAACGGCGGGCTTGTCATGCGCCGCTTCGAGGTCCTGCCGGGCGAACGTTTCATTGTGGCCGAGGATGTCGTGACGAGGGGCGGTCGAGTCCAAGAGACCATCGATATTATTCGTAATCTGGGGGGTGTTGTGGTGGCGGCAGGGTCGATCGTTGATCGAAGCGGGGGGAATCTTCCCGACTTCGGATGCCCCTTCGTCAGCCTGGTACAAATGACACCCGAGACTTTTCCCGCGGATGCTCTTCCCGAGGATCTCGTCGGTATTCCTGCCGTGAAGCCAGGAAGCAGATAAGCGCCGACTGTTCTGAACGCTCTCTCACGACTCCTCACGTTCATCCGGTTTTCGCATACCGTATTTGCTCTGCCGTTTGCCCTTGGATCGATGGTGGTCGCCGCGAGTTCCACGGGAGGATGGCCCGGGTGGAAGCTTTTTGGGCTGATTCTGCTCTGCATGGTATTTGCCCGTACGGCGGCGATGACGTTCAACCGAATCGTTGATTGGGAGATCGATAAGCGGAATCCTAGGACGGTCGGACGCCACCAACTTCTTGGAAAGGGAACGGCTGTCATCACGTGCGCTGGAAGTGCTCTACTGTTTGCAGGCACGACATTTTTTATCAACGGGATCTGTTTTCTCCTCTCCCCGGTGGCGCTCGGCATCATCTTTCTCTATTCCCTCACGAAGCGATTCACCCATGCCGCACAGTTTTTTCTCGGACTGGCTCTCTCGGTTTCTCCGGTTGGAGCTTGGCTGGCCGTCACGGGATCCTTTGCGTGGTCACCGATCATTCTAGCCACTGGGGTTCTCTGTTGGGTTGCCGGTTTTGACATGATCTACGCCACGCAGGATGTTGAAGCGGATCGCCGTGAGGGTCTTCACTCGATGGTTGTGTGGTTAGGGGTTCCAGGAGCACTGCGTCTTGCAGGATGGTTGCATTTGCTCATGCTCGCAGGACTGATTGCCTTCGGTTTCTCGGCTCATCTCGGGAAGATCTATTTTCTGGGGCTGATTCCCGTCCCGTTCCTTTTGCTCTTTGAGCATCGCATTGCCCGGACGCTCGACCTTGCAAAAATCAACAAGGCATTTTTTGAAACCAACGCCGTGATCGGTCTGCTCTTCGTCGTGATCGTGGTGGTCGACCGGATCGGGATCTTTTAATCAATTGCCTTAAAGGGTTTTTGTATCGGCTGGCCGGTAACAGAAATGGCGGGAAGCACACGGGGATTGGGAGATTTAACAGGAAGTGCCTTTCTTATGGGGACACGCAGAGCCCTGCGGATGGGAATGGGGGTTGGCTTGGGAGTGGGTGTTGCGAAAGCAGGAACTGCAGGAGTCGCGACGGGCACAATGGGCATGACGGGCATCAGGTTGGAAATGTTTGAAGTGCTTCCCTCCTTGGTTGCCAGAAGCAGGTTCGCATCGTCGGCATTCACATGGTATCCGGCACCAAAAGGGAGTGGTCCCTTGAAGTAAGTAGTACCATAAGCCGCCTCCAGATCAGGATCACGGCGGAGTTTGAAGATTGGAAGAGGATCGGTGTAAATCCCGAACAATTGTATCCTCCATTCCCCTGTTTTGAAGTCACGGTAGGGGATGCCAGAATCGTCTTGGAGGATGAGCTCCGAGGTGTTCAGCAGAAAGTTGCGTGTTTCGGAGAATGCCTCAAGGGGAAGGAGGTAGGAGGCGGCCTTCAGGTAGGATGCTCCGGGCCCCAGATCCCGAAGCCAGCTAAGGAAGTTGCGACACTCCTTGCCGTTGGAGAGGTCCGCCTTGAAATAATAGAGGGACTGTGATGATCCTCCGGGGCGATGGTAAATGATTTGGACTCCGGGGGAACCGAAGGGACGAATCATTTGCGATGCATCGATGATATTTCCTGTGAGTGCCAATTCGGTGAACAAGACCGGAACCACACCTTGGAAGGATCCTTGGGCGAGTTGTGGCTTCATTTCGCTCGTAATGAAATATCCGGCAAAGAGCGAGGTGTGGAGAGTCTCATCGAGATCCTTCAGGGCCACTCCCAAAGAAGTTGGGTCGAGGACCTCGGGGGGCGGCAGATCACCGACTGGTTCCAATCCCCCAAGGACCATGACGCGGGTATCGGGAAAAAAAGCATAGGCATTCAAAAAGTCAGGACCTCCGAAAAGATAACGAAGAACCCCGCGAGTGGCGGAATCCTGTGACAAGTGATCCCGTCCCCACTGCAGCATCGCCTCATACCTGACCCTTCTGCAGAAAGCCCATTGCTCCTGAAGTTGCCGTTGATGCTCCTTGTACTCCGGGGATTTTTGAAGCGGGGCAAGAATGCTCTGCCCCGGCAGGTTAATTCCGGCAAGAAACTGCGATTGCTCCAGCAACGAAGAGCCTCTCACCCGCTGAGTGGCCGCCGTCCCCATTAGCAGGAGGAAAACGAACCGGTTGATCACGGTTGTCGTTTTTGAGAAATCCATCGGTGAAGAAAAATGGGAATCAGCATAAGCACCCCTCCTGCCAGGGCAATCAACGGCTTTGTGATCACGGAGTAAACCAAGCCGGCGCCGGAGCAGATCAGGAAAATGACCGGTGGTATTGGGTAGAGCGGGCAGGTAAACGGAATATCTTCAAGAGGAGTTTTGTTGGGACGCTGCCTGCAAACAATAAGACCAACAACGCCGAGCATGAGACAGAGCATGAGTGGGATTTGGGCAAAAATAAGAACCGTCTCGAATGAACCAAAAGCGACCATTCCCAGGACCAGCATCAATTGCAGCAGGATAGCTCTCTGGGGGATTTCATTCCTCTTCTTTGCCAGCGGAGCAAAGAACCGATAATCCTCCCCGACGCATTGAGTCACACGCGGCCCTGCCCAGATCATCGCGCTAATCGATGCGACAAGCCCTAGGGCAATAATGCCGGACATGACTCTCCCCCCGATGGCTCCAATCAGATGGTTGGCAGCAACGCTTCCTACATTGAGCACGCCAGAAAGATCGTTTGCCGGAGCGGCGGTAAGAAAGACCGCATTGAGAACGAGATAGAGGAATGTCACGCCAAGGGTTCCGATGACAAGCGAGTACCCGACGGTCTTTCTGGGATAGCGAACTTCACTTGCCAGATAATTGGCTGCATTCCATCCGGAATAGGAGTAGAGGACGAAAAGAAGGGCGATTCCCGAGGTCGGCCGCGCCAGTTCCGCCAACGATCCCCGCTGTGGCAGCAGGATCCTGATGGAATCCGGATGGCAACAAGCGCTTGTGATTCCAAAGATGATGAAGAGGCCCACAAGCAGGAACTTCAGGGCTGTCACGCCGTTTTGAAGGATTGAGCTTCGTTTCAGCGATCCAAGATGGCCAAGAGAAATGAGCACCACGACCGCAATGGTCGAGAGTCTGGTCGGGCAGGAGGGGAAAGCCGCGTTCCAATACGTTCCGAATGCGATTGCTGAAAGCGAGATCGGGGCCGCGAATCCGGCAATCAGCGAGACTGCCGCCGCCATGAATCCCAGTGCCGGATGATAGATTTCCGAGAGGTAGGTATATTCCCCTCCGGATCTTGGAATTCTTGCCGCCAATTCCGCATAGGAGAGTGCGCCGCAGAGTGAAATCAGTCCGCCCAAGATCCAGAGACTAAGGATCGAAAACCCGCTTTTGAGATCCTGCAACTGGAATCCCAGACTCGTGAATACCCCTGTTCCCACCATTGTTGCAGTCACCAGCGACAGGCAGGTTAGAAAACCTATCCCGCAACCTTTATTCTTGTCCGTAACGGACATGCTAACCCTTTTCTTCGGGATCCAAGGGCAGATCCCAGGCAATTGAATGGTGCGCGTAAACAACCTCAATAAGCACCACGACCAGAGCCGTCATGAAAGAAATTAATCCGGCAACGAACGTCCCTATCACATAACTTCCCGAAAGGTGACCGCCGCTGTTTTCGAAAAAAAAGAGTCCTAAAACCGTCAGAGAAATAAGCACTCCGCCGAGCACATCAAAAAAAATCGCTATCGCGCACATTCTTCCCCTCAGCTGTGATTGACGGAACTCCACGCGATAATGAGCCTCTAGTGAAGGTGCCAGCTTGCCAATTGATAAAAGTTCCCGGTGAAGGAACCTCATTCTGTCAAAGATTCTAGCCAACCGTCCGCTGATTGCAGTGATAAGGGTAACGATGGCCGTGAGCAGAAAGACCGGGGCCAACGCAAGCTGGATCGTCGAGGTGACGTCGTTGGATGAAAGGGTCATTGTAAGTGGCGGGATGGTGGAAGCAGGTTGTCTGCTATCATAATACTGCGGAAAAAAGCCCGACGATTACTCCTCATCGAGTTTTTTCAACGCTGCCAACGCTTTCCTTGCATCCGTCACGCGGAGGATAAGGAGACCCTTCTTTGCGGAAGGCATGGAGGCCAAGTACCCGTAGTCGATGTTGATCTTCTTGAGCGAGAGAGCGTGTGCGATCCGGGAAAGACTACCGGGTCTATTGTCATTCTGGATCATCAGGACATCACTCTCCACGACAAGGGCTCCGTGACTTTCGAATACTGTCAGGGCTTTCGGCGTGTTGCTGACGACCATCCGGACCACGGCATGATCGGTGGTGTCAGAAACCGTGAGGCCAAAAATATTGATCTTGGCCTCAGCCATCGCATCACAAACAACAGCAAGAGCACCGGGCTTGTTCTCAAGAAAAAGAGCCAACTGCTGGACAATCCTGGGAGCCAATGGGTCGGCTTTCTTCATAGCCTCAAGCTAGTGGCACAGAAAAAAGGAGAGAGAGGAAATACACCTTACGCTTTCGGGGAAGCGGTGATGTGTTCCGTGATGATGGTCTTGGCCTCGTCACCCTTGTCCTTCTCGATCGGTTTGGCCGCAGGTACATGAGGTGTGATCTTCCAGAACTGAGCGAGTTGGCCCTTCCAGTCAGCAAGGATCCGTGCGGCCTGCGGGCTGGCGGTCTTCTCGTGATGCATTGTGATGAGGTTCTTGAGTTTTGACTCATCCTCGGCTGAGTCGATCCTCGCAGCACCTACCAACTGATCGTTGTAACGGCTGAGGAATTTGTTCTCCTGATCAAGGACAAAGGCCTCGCCGCCGGTCATGCCGGCTCCGAAGTTTTTACCCGTTGACCCCAGTACGACAACGGTTCCTCCGGTCATGTATTCACATCCATGGTCACCGATTCCCTCTACAACGGCAGTTCCACCCGAATTCCGGACGCAGAAACGCTCACCTGCACGTCCATTCGCAAAGAGATGACCGGCAATGGCACCATACATGACGGTATTTCCGATGATGCTGTTCTTCTCGGGGACAAAGCGGTGATCAAGTAGTGGGCGGACGATAATCTCGCCACCACTCATGCTCTTTCCGACGTAATCATTTCCTTCGCCGGTGAGTCGCAGGACAATCCCCGGTGCCAGAAATGCACCGAAGCTCTGTCCGGCAGTGCCAGTCAGATCAAGTTCAAGGGTGCCGGAAGGCAGACCCTCTTCGCCATACTGGTAGGCGATCTCACCTGAGACCTTGGTTGCGAGGGAGCGATTGGTGTTATCGACCTTGTAGGAGAGTTTCACTGCCTTGGCATCGCGTATCGCCTCCTCAGCGTCCTGAAGGATGATGTCGTCGAGCGGTTGGTCGTGCTCGGGGTCATTCCGGTCGCGCGTGGCGTAACGAACCGCCGTCGGATCATCCTTCACCACATCTTTTAGGAGTCGGGAAAGGTCCACGGTATTGGCCTTCGGATGACCCTCAATGTGCTTCTGACGCAGACACTCTGTGCGTCCGACCATCTCGTCAATGGTTCGGAAGCCAAGGCGTGCCATGATTTCACGCACCTCCTCGGCGACCGCATTGAAGAAGTTCACAACGTTTTCGGGCTTGCCTTTGAATTTGGCGCGCAGGCGATCGTCGAGTGTGGCGACGCCTACCGGGCAGTTGTTGAGATGGCACTGGCGTACATAGACACAACCCATGGCAATGAGGGCCGCGGTTCCGAAATTGTATTCTTCGGCACCCAGCAACGTGGCGTGGACGATATCCTCGCCGGTACGCATGCCGCCGTCCGTTCTCAGGGTGACACGATTGCGGAGTCCGTTGAGAAGTAGGACCTGGTGGGTTTCTGCAACACCGAGTTCCCAGGCTCCACCCGCATGCTTCACGGAGCTGAGCGGAGAGGCGCCGGTGCCTCCGTCATGACCACTCACCAGAATGATGTCGGCGTGGGCCTTCGCAACGCCGGCGGCAACGGTTCCAACTCCCGCCTCCGCAACGAGTTTGACCGTGACTCTGGCGCGCGGGTTCACCTGCTTGAGGTCGTAGATCAGCTGCGCCAGATCCTCGATCGAGTAGATGTCATGGTGAGGGGGCGGCGAAATGAGGGTGACACCCGGAACCGAGTTACGGAGCTTTGCGATGTAGGCGGTGACCTTGTGGCCAGGGAGTTGTCCTCCCTCGCCCGGCTTTGCTCCCTGAGCCATCTTGATCTCGATCTCCTTCGCACTAGCGAGGTAGGCGGCATGAACGCCAAAACGGCCCGAAGCGATCTGTTTGATGGCGCTGTTGGCCCAGTCGCCGTTCTCCTGGCGCTTGAAGCGGCGTGGATCCTCGCCACCCTCACCGCTATTGGATTTACCCCCGATACGATTCATGGCGATCGCCAGAGTTTCGTGGGCTTCGGGGCTCAGCGCTCCGAGCGACATGCCGGCCGTGGTGAAACGACGTCGGATCTCCTCGATCGACTCGACCTCGTCAATGGGGACGGGGCCGGATGGAAGGGTTACAAACTCGAGCAGATTGCGTGGCGAATGAGGGGTCGAGTTCAAGACGGCGTCGACATAGGCCTTGTAATCCTCAGGCTTGTTTGTCCTGACAAAGCTATGGAAGTTCTTGATGACCGGTGGAGTGACGGCATGAAGCTCACCACCGCGTCGGATGCGGTAGAAGCCAGGATCGCCGAGCTGCAGAGCAGCGGCCTCCTTGCCCTCCTCGACAGGAACCGGAGCGGCATAAGCCATCTCGTGGCGGGCGAGAGACTCGCGGGCGATCTCATCGAAGCCGACACCTTCGATTTGTGACGGGGTGCCGGTGAAACACTCCTCCACGAGATTGGTCGAGATACCGGTGGCCTCGAAGATCTGGGCGCCGCGGTAGCTGCCGATGACGGAGATACCCATCTTGGACATGATCTTGAGAAGTCCGCTCTGGAGAGCCTTCTTGTAGTTGAGTTGGGCGGTCGCAAAATCGACTTCGACGGAGCCCTTCTCAATCATCTCGCGGATGGTCTCGATGGCCAGATAGGGATTGATGGCGCTGGCACCGTAGCCGATGAGGCAGGCCATCTGGTGAACGTCGCGCGCCTCGCCAGTTTCGCAGACAATGCTCGCCCTCATGCGCTTGCCGGCGCGGCGAAGGTGATGGTGGACGGCTCCAACGGCAAGCAGGGCGGGAATCGCGAGGTTGTCTGCATCGATGCCCTTGTCACTGAGAATGAGGATCCGATTGCCTTCGTCGACGGCTTTTTCCGCAGCCTTGCAGAGTTCCTTCACAGCCGGCGCAAGTCCTGCAGCTCCGGAACCCTTTTTCCATAGACTGGAAAGAACGGTGGCCTTGTGCTCGCCTCCGATCTTGCGGACGATTTGCAACTCCTCGTTGAGGAGTATCGGTGAGTCCAGCGAGACTTGGGCGGCGTGCTCCGGGGTTTCGGAAAGAAGGTTGCGCCTCCAGCCCAGAGTAGTGAAGAGCGACATGACCAACCTCTCCCGAATCGGGTCGATGGGAGGGTTGGTGACCTGGGCGAAAAGTTGGCTGAAGTATGTGTAAAGAAGCCTCGGGCGCAGCGAAAGAACGGCAAGCGGGGTGTCGTCACCCATGGAGCCGACGGCTTCCGCGCCATCCTTGAGCATCGGCTTGAAGATCATGTCGAGTTCTTCGCTCGTGTAGCCGAAGGAGACCTGACGCTGGGTCAGGTCGATGATGTCAAGGTCGCCCTTTGGGGCTTCCAGTTGTTCGGCCTTCAGCGGCGCGATCCGTACACGATGGTCATCCACCATCTTGCGATAGTTGTGGCGGGTGGCCAGTGACTGCTTGATTTCGCGGTCACGCATCAGGGTGCCGGTAGCCGTGTCAATGGCGATCATTTCGCCGGGGGCTAGACGCCCCTTCTCGATGATGGTGTCTTGGTCGAGTCCATCCACTCCCATCTCGGAACCGAGGCTGAAGATGCCGCTGTCGGTGATCTGGTAACGGGCGGGGCGGAGTCCATTTCTGTCCAGGCAGGCGCCGATGGTGATGCCGTCGGTAAAGACCAGCGCGGCAGGGCCATCCCATGGCTCGCAAAGGCAGGTGTGATACTCGTAGAAAGCGGCGAGTTCCGGCGAGATCTCCTTGTCTCCTCGCCAGGCGGGCGGGACGAGCATGGTCATGGCATGCAGCAGAGAGCGTCCCGACATGGTCAGAACCTCGAGAACATTGTCGAGACTGGCGGAATCTGAGCCGCCCGGTTGGATGATCGGGAGAAGAAGATGGATATCCTCGCCCCAGAAATCGGCCTTCAGCTCCGCCTCACGGGCCTGGGTCCAGTTGCGGTTGCCACGGACAGTGTTGATCTCACCGTTGTGCGCAAGCATGCGGAAGGGATGGGCGAGTGGCCAGGTCGGGAACGTGTTGGTGCTGTAGCGCTGGTGGTAAACGCAAAGAGCGGTCTCATAGTCGGGATTGGAGAGATCGGGAAAGAACTTCTCAAGCGACGAGGAAACGAGAAGGCCCTTGTAGATGATCAGTCGGTGCGAGAGGGAGGGAATGTAGAAATCCTCGATCTTATCAGCGGCCACACGCTTCTCGATTTCGTTCCGGGCCAGGAAAAGCCTCCTCTCAAACTCATCGGAAGTCATTCCGTCGACCTTGCCGACCAACACCTGCTCGATGTCGGGCAGCGTCATCAGGGCCTTGGTGCCTAGGATCTGTCTGTTGGTGGGAACCTCACGCCAGCCAAAGAGGTAGAATCCACGCTTTTCAAGGACCTCCTCGGTGATCGCCTTGGCCCGGGCCTTTGCATATTCATTCTCCCTGGGAAGATACATCACGCCCACGCCTAAATCGGTGTCACTGTAGAGCGACTTGCCCCAGTTTTCGATGATCGGGCGGAAGAGTTTGTAGGGAATCTGGGTTGAAATGCCGGCACCATCGCCTGTGCGGGCATCAGCATCCAAGGCGCCACGGTGCATCAGATTGCAGATGGAGCGAAGTCCTATCCGGAGGATCTCGTTGGAGCGCTGGCCGCTGATCTGGGCAACCATGCCGACGCCGCAGGCGTCTTTCTCAAAAGTGGGATCATAAAGTGACGATCCGCTCTGATGGTGGGGCAGGGAATGATTCAACATGGAAGTGGTGCGTTGGATGCAGTGATGGGTTCCGGAGCGATGAAGCAACCAGGGTTGTTTAATGTCGTGGATGACGACCTATCCCGCAAGCAAATGGCGTTCCAAATGGCGATTTTTAGGATTACCTTGGCTGGGAATCATTCTTTCCCGATCATAAGGAAGCCTATCATTCCTGACCATGTCATATATTTCAGATCCCAATCGTTACGCTCGTCCCGATTTTTTTGCCCGCTGCGGCAAGTCCGGCCTTCTACTTCCCCGAATTTCGCTTGGGCTTTGGCATAATTTCGGAAATGTCGACTCATTCGAGACAGCGCGCAGCATTGTTCTGAGAGCCTTTGACCTTGGTGTCACACATTTTGATTTGGCCAACAATTACGGCCCCCCACCAGGTTCCGCCGAGAGCAATCTTGGCAAGATGCTCGCCTCGGACCTTAGATGCTATCGTGACGAGTTGATCATCTCCACCAAGGCCGGCTACACCATGTGGTCGGGCCCCTATGGTGATTGGGGCTCAAGAAAATACCTTCTTTCATCCCTTGATCAGTCGCTCAAGCGGATGGGTCTCGAGTATGTGGATATTTTCTACAGTCACCGGATGGATCCCGCAACGCCGCTTGAGGAGACGATGGGGGCGCTGTCCCACGCTGTGAAGGCCGGAAAAGCCCTTTATGCCGGCATCTCCAACTACAACCCCGAGACGACTGCACGGGCGGCTTCCTTACTTCGGGAGATGGGTACTCCCTTGCTGATCCACCAGCCAAAGTACAATATGTTCGAACGAACTGCAGAGCATGGTCTTCTTGATGTGCTTGAACAGGAAGGGGTTGGATGTATTCCCTTCTCTCCCTTGGCGCAGGGTCTCCTCACGGGGCGCTATCTTACAGGCATCCCGAAAGACGCCCGCGCAGCGAAGGATCATGGATTTCTCAAGGCCGATGGGGTCAAGCCCGAGATTCTGGACAAAGTCCGTGCCCTTGGAGAGATAGCCGCCGCGCGTGCTCAGAGCATCGCTCAGTTAGCCTTGGCTTGGGTACTACGCGATACTCGCGTTACCACAGCTCTTATCGGAGCGAGCAAAATCGACCAGTTGGAGGAATGCATAGCCGCGACGACAAACACCAGTTTTGATCCAGTAGAACTTAGGAAAATCGAGACCATTCTCAAGGCATGATTGGGTGCAACGGAGGAGGCTCCAGAGAGGCTGATCGGAACTGGCGTATTTTTCTCTGGTTCCGGGTCCTCTTCTCGGCGCGTTTTTATTATCCGGTCATGGCGGTGCTTTTTTTGGATCTTGGACTGACTGCCACCCAATACACGTTGCTCAATGTTGCCTGGGCGGCCGCCAGCCTACTTTCCGACATTCCGGCAGGAGTACTGGCCGACAGGATCGGCAGAAAGCCCCTGCTCGTCGCTGCGGGATGCTTCATGGTTGCCGAGATGGCCATCCTCTGCGTCGCGCCCCGTAATGGCGGGTTGGTGCTCTTTCTGTTCTGTCTCTTGAACCGGATCCTCAGCGGGCTTGCGGAGGGAGCCGCAAGCGGAGCCGACGAGGCCATCGTCTTTGATTCCCTTGCCGAGAGCGGTCGGGAGGGAGAGTGGAGTCGGGTCATGGAGCAGTTGACCCGATGGCAGTCGACGGCATTCCTGGTCGTGATGCTTCTTGGAGGTGCCGTGTATGCGCCTGCCTCGGTCAACGCAGTCCTCTCCATGCTCCGGATCCCGCTTCACCTTGATCAGGCGACGACCCTCCGGTTTCCACTTATCCTGACCCTGCTCAGCGCGGCGGGCGTTCTCCTGCTGGCATTGAACTTCCGAGAACCCGAACGTCATCAACCTCACTCGTTGGAGGATCCCGAGGGTCATCGCGCCACTTCGGCGCTGGGGGCTTTTGCATTCACGATGCAGGCTGGCCGATGGTTGCTTGGAAACCCCACGGCACTCTTTGTTGTCTGCGCCGGCTTCGTCTTGGATTGCGTGGTCCGCCTCTTCCTTGTTTTCAGCACCTCCTATTTCCGCATGATTGAAATTCCGGAGATTGCCTTCGGCGTGCTGGGTGCCGCGATGGGCGGCATCGGGCTTCTTATTTCCCCGTGGATACGCCGGATGGTGACGACCCGCAGTATTGGCTCCAATTTCGCTTTCATGACGGCCGTTGTTCTCGTGGGGCTTGTCGGAGTAGCTCTTCATCCACCCTATTGGGGCCTTGTGTTCGGTTACCTGCTCTGGGGAGCCATGACGATGATCGGTTTCAGCGTCTCTACTTATCTTAATCAACTGGTTGACTCTCATCACCGGGCCACAGTGCTCTCGTTTAAGGGAGTGACCATCAATCTTGCGTACGCCGGCATCAGCCTCCTTTTTGCGTGGGCCCTGCATCTGGTTCCCGGCTCGGATGCGCAGGCGCAACTGGGACATGCCTTCGGATTTCTGCCGTTCTGGTTCCTGCTGACTTGCGGCATCCTGTTCTTTGCTTTCAGGAAGCATCTCGCCCTGCTTGCCGTCCGACGCGATCAGACGGGACAATGATCCTGGCCTTTAACAAACCTTACGGCGTGCTTTCACAATTCACGCCCGATGGATCCTCGAACAGGACGCTGGCTGAGTTCGGTTTCCCCAAAGAAGTCTATCCGATCGGGCGACTTGACGCCGACTCCGAAGGCCTGCTGTTGCTGAGCGATGAAGCCGGGCTCAATACCCGCTTGCTTGATCCGGAGAATGGTCATGCCCGCTGTTACTGGGCTCAGGTTGAGAGGATTCCCACCGCGGAAGCACTGCTGACACTCGCTGCCGGTGTGACGATACAGGGTTACGAGACGCGTCCCTGCAAAGCTTGGATTCTCAACCCTCAACCTGATTTGCCCCCTCGTGATCCCCCGATCCGGGTTCGCAAAAGTGTCCCCGATTGTTGGATCGCACTGGAACTTCACGAGGGGAAAAACCGTCAGGTCCGCCGGATGACGGCGGCGATCGATCATGCCACGCTACGGCTTATCAGGGTCAGCATGGGAGAGTTGACGTTGGGATCGCTTGCTCCCGGTGTTTGGAAAGAACTCTCGACCGAAGAGAGGAAAATGATCTTCCGATAAAAGCCGGCAAGCGCCGGAGGAACACTCAGCGCAACTCTTCGATCCACGCCAAGGCCTTGTCGTAGCTGCGTCGCTCGAGGTAGTGCCGAAACTGTGGATCGAGCTCTTCGGCAGTCAGTCCGGAAATGATCTCATCAATGCGACCCGAGACGTCGATCAAGCGTTGCAGATGAGTCGTCGGATCACGATCACGATGCGCATGATCCGCGATAACCTCCAGCCGCTCACGCAACGCGGAAGCCAATAACTCGTACTCAGGGAAGGACATTCTGACCGTGCTGACGGAGCAAGTGGTCGCAGATCACAAGGTTCACCATCGCCTCAATCATGGGAACGGCGCGCGGCAGGACGCAGGCGTCGTGACGACCTCTCGCCGCAAGTTCTGCCGATTCTCCCTCCACGGTAACGGTTTGCTGAACCTTCGCGATGGTGGCTGTCGGTTTGAACGCAACGCGGAAAAAGATGTGCTCCCCGTTACTGATGCCTCCCTGAATTCCGCCGGAGCGATTCGTGGAGGTCGTGACTTTTCCGTCTTTGATGACAAAGGCGTCGTTGTGTTCACTGCCGGTGAGGCGGGTTCCTTCAAAGCCGCTGCCGATCTCAAATCCTTTGGTCGCCGGAAGGCTCATCATCGCCTTGGCAAGGTCGGCTTCCAGTTTGTCAAAGACAGGCTCCCCAAGTGCCGAGGGCACTCCGCGGACAACGCACTCGATGGTTCCGCCGATGCTGTCTCCCCGGGAGCGAACCTCCTTGATGCGTTCGATCATCGCTGCAGCAGCCTTCGGGTCGGGGCAGCGAACAGGAGTGGCATCGACTTCTGCGGCCGTTACCTTTTCCGCATCCACATCGGATTCGATGTCATGGATGGAGCGGACGTAAGCAACCACCTCGTACGATGGTTGGAGTGCGCGGATGACCTTGCGGGCAATCACTCCCGCTGCAACACGCCCGATGGTTTCCCTGGCGGATGAGCGGCCTCCGCCCTCCCAGTTTCTGATACCGTACTTGGTCTGGTACGTGAAATCGGCGTGAGAGGGACGGAACATCGTCTCCATTTCGGTGTATGCCGAGGGACGGGCATCCTTGTTGTCGACAGCAACGAGGATCGGTGTTCCGAGGGTCTGCCCATGGAAAACTCCGGAGAGGATGCGGCATTTATCCTCCTCCTGTCGGGGGGTGACGATATCGCTTTGACCCGGACGGCGGCGATCCAGTTCGATTTGGATTTCCTCCGGTGTAATCGGAAGGCGGGGAGGGCATCCATCGATCACGCAGCCGACACCACCGCCGTGGGATTCACCCCATGTGGAGACTCGGAAGAGGGTTCCAAAAATGCTGGCCATAAGGGTTTCAAGTATGCTCGGCCCAACCCGTCAACTCACGCAAAATCGCCACAAGACGAACAGTGGTCGCCATCGAACATCAATGGAGTCATCGCTCTGATCGGGGAGGGGGTGCTTGACGCCACACCGCGCAGGTTTTATTCCATGAGATGCAGCCCTAAGATAGCAATCGCGTCAGGCACACTCTTTTCGCCTCCAGGAGGATCCAAAATAAGAGAGGAGCAGCCGGCAACGCGCCTGTCGTCGCACAGGCTTCATCGTACTCAACCCTCTTTCATCCTCAGCCCCTTACTCATTTATGTTCAACAATCTCTTTGGATTTCTATCGAGCGACATCGGCATCGACCTCGGAACCGCCAATACCCTCGTCTACGTCAAGGACAAGGGAATCGTCCTGCGCGAACCCTCGATCGTTGCCGTCAAGGCCGGTACCACACAAGTGCTGGCGGTCGGTGACGAGGCCAAGCGCATGCTGGGTCGGACGCCCGGGAACATCACCGCAATCCGTCCCCTCAAGGATGGAGTCATCGCTGATTTTGAGATCACCGAGGCGATGCTTCGCCACTTCATCAATAAGGCCCACGGCAACCGCCGCTTTGTCCGTCCCCGCGTCGTGATCGCTGTTCCCAGCGGAATCACCGAGGTGGAGAAGCGCGCTGTGAAGGATTCAGCCATGCACGCTGGCGCCCGTGAAGTTTATCTCATCGAGGAACCCATGGCGGCCGCGATCGGTGTCGGTCTTCCCGTGACCGACCCTGCCGCAAACATGATCATCGACATCGGCGGCGGCACCACCGAGGTGGCCATCATTTCGCTTGCTGGCATCGTCTTCAGCCGCAGCGTTCGAGTTGCCGGCGACGAACTTGACGACGCCATCACTCAGTATCTCAAGCGTGCTTACAACCTCTTGATCGGCGAGCGCACGGCTGAGGAGATCAAGCTCCGCATCGGAAGCGCCTTCACTTTGGAGAAGGAACTCACCATGGAAGTGAAGGGCCGCGATCAGGTTGCCGGACTTCCGAAGACCATCACCATCACCTCCCAGGAGATCCGGGAGGCCTTGATGGAGCCGGTTTCGCGCATTGTCGAAGCGGTGCGCATCACGCTGGAGCGTTGCCCTCCCGAACTATCGGCGGATCTTGTAGATCGGGGCGTTGTGCTTGCCGGTGGCGGAGCCCTCCTCAGGGGGCTCGACAAACTTATTGCTGACGAGACGGGTCTTCCGGTCCACGTCGCCGAGGATCCCCTCAGCGCGGTGGCCGAGGGAACCGGAAAAGCCCTGCAGGAAATCGAATTCCTGCGGGCAGTCGCCTCAGCTGATCGCCCCAGAGTCTAAGCCTTTTCCGGTAGGTCGAAGCATTCCGCTCCCGGAACTCACGCAATCCCTTGCAGGGGCCTCGTTCAGCACATTAGCAGCAGACTTATCAGGATGAAAAAAATCCAGATCGCATTCCTTGCTGTTCTTGCCGTGCTCGTGATCGCGGTCTGTCTCTTGGAGAGCGGAACGCTCGGATGGCTCCAGTCAGGGCTGCTAGGCATCGTCTCGCCGATCAGCCATTCCGGAAGCGCGGTGAAGAGCAGTATTGGCAGTCTTGGCAAGGATCTCATGTCGCTTGATCAATTGCAGGCCGAGTATGAGCGCGTGCTTTCCGAGAACCGCAAGCTCCGTGCCGAGAATAACGGCCTGCGCGACCTTCAGCAGGACAACGACCACCTCCGGCAGGTGCTCGGATATCGTGAGCGATCCTCTTTCCGGCTCGTTCCGGCAGTGGTGCTGGGTCATGACGCGGGGGAGTGGTGGAGCACCATCAAGATCAACCGCGGGTCCGCCGATGGCATCACGCCAGACATGCCGGTCATCACCGACAAGGGGTTGGTCGGCAAGACGACAGCGGTTTCCAGCAATCTTTCCGAGGTGGTCCTGATCACCGATGAAAGCTGCAGGGTTGCGGCCAAGGTTGAGGGAACAAAGGAACAGGGTATCAGTGCCGGAACACGTGATCCCGCCGGCGAGCTGAGGCTGACGTTTTTAAGCAAACTGGCTGATCTGCAGCCCGGGCAGAAAGTTTACACAGCGGGTGTGAGCGGCGGGATTTTCCCCTCCGGCATCGCTCTCGGCACGGTGAAAAGCTTTCACGCCCGCGAACTGGACGGCGAAGCCATCCTCGAGCCCTCTGCCGATCTCGGCTCGCTCGAGGAAGTCTTTGTCGTCACCGGCGCGAAATGAGGCAGATCATCCTATTCATCATTCTGGTTGTTCTCCTGCCGGTGGCTTTGGCATTGCAGGATTTGCTCCCTTCCATTCCCCCTTTCCAGGCAAGGATTCAATTACTGCCGATCGTGTTTTGTTTCGGTGTACTCGCCCTGCCGTTGGTGCCCGCGCTGTTTTTTGCCCTTGCCGCTGCTTTGGTCCAAGGTCTTGCCCTCCTCCAGATCCAGTCGGGGCAGGTGGAACTCGGCCTGACGGCTCCGGTTGTCTTCTTTCTACTCTGGGCGATCGTGTTCCAGATGGCCAGTGAAGCTACGGAGGGAATGAGGTGGGAAGTCCATGCGTTTGGAAGCGCCATGGTGACCCTGACCCTCATCGGCGGGGAGTTTCTTGCCCTCTGTTGCAGGCGGGGTGGCTTTCCTGTTGAGATGACTGTTCTGTGGAGGATTGCGATCCCCTCCGTTGCTTCCTTACTGCTGGCACCGCTCCTCTACTTCTTGCTCCGGAAACTAGTGCCTGTTTTTGTCGAGGACGAAGCCCTGCCCAAGAAACCGGAATTCAGGAGGTGATGCCATGAAATCTCCTGACGAATCACCACGCAAAATCCTGGCCCTTGGAGGGATCCTTCTGCTGGCGCTTGTCCTTCTCCTTGCACGGATGTGGTATGTGCAGATCTACAGGCACGCTGAATACAAGGCGCGTACCAAAGGTCATTCCCAGCTCACGGTGAGGTTACCTGCCGTGAGAGGTGAGATCTGTGACCGCAACGGCGTTCCCCTGGTCGAGAACCGCGCCAGCATGGAGGTGGAATTCTACCTTCCCGACATCGTCCGCGCCTGGAAGGAGGAGCACGATGAAGTGCCTGTCCGCAAATATTGGGGCCTCGACCATGGGATGAGGGCCCTGAAATCGGAACCCGACATCGTGAAGATCGTCAACGAATCGATCGTTCCCCAACTCGAGAAACTCGGGCTTGCCGGCGACTACAACAGTCGGAAACTGCAGGTTCATTACCGCGATAATTCCGAGGTTCCCTTCGTCTATCGTCAGGATCTTGATTTCGAGACCATGGCCCGGTTCAGTGAGAACAGCCTCAATCTTCCGGGTGTCACCGTGACACTCAAACCAGTGCGACACTACGTTTACGGAGCCTTGGCGGCGCACTTGTTCGGATATGTGGGCGTTCCCAAGGAAATCGACAAGGAAGAGGCCGCTGGGTTCAACTTCTACCAACCCGATGTGGAGGGTAAGGCGCAGATCGAGCAGGCTTATAACGATGAACTTCGCGGAACCCCGGGCACGAAATTCCTCCAGCGCAACGCCCATGGTGTGATCGACGGCGAAACGTCGCGCATCGAGCCCAAGCAGGGCGGAAAGGTCTGCCTCACCATTGATGCCCGTATCCAAACCATCGTCGAGAAGGCCCTTCGTGTCGTTGGACGCGGTGCCGCCATCGTTCTGGATCCCAATTCAGGTGAGATCCTGGCAATGGCATCGGTTCCCTCCTTTGATCCGAACCAGTTCGTTCCTTCCATCTCGAAGGCTGACTGGGAGAAACTTTCCAAGGACCAGACCGATCCCCTCATGAACCGGGCTGTCAATGCCTACGCTCCCGGTTCCACGTTCAAGCTGTGCACCGCGCTCGCCGGGATACGGGCCGGAGTGGGTGACAGGCAGTTTGACTGCACCGGTGGCGTTCAGTACGGCAACAAATACATGAAGTGCTGGGTGCTCACCGCCAAGCCACCGATGCCACCCCATGGACATCAGGATCTGTCGACTGCGATCAAGAACTCCTGTGATCCATTTTTCTACCAATACGGCAATGCGGCAGGCATCGATCAGATCGATGCCGTGGGAGGCATGCTGGGCCTTGGACAGAAGACGGATCTGCCACTCAACAGCGTTGCGAGCGGCGTCATGCCCGGCACGGCGTGGCTTGCCCAGAATTATCCCCGCGAACGCTGGAGCCCCGGCTATACGGCCAATACCGCAATCGGCCAGGGCTTTGTGTTGGCAACCCCGTTGCAGGTGGCGAACATGGCCGCGACCGTGGCCAACGGAGGCATTGTCTATCAACCTCATTTGGTCGAGAAGGTCGTCGCCCAGGATGGTGCTAAGTTGAAGGAGGAACCCATAAAGATCCGCACCGACTTTCTCAAGGAATCCGGGATCACGGCCGATCAGTTCGAAAAAGTCCGCAAGGGAATGTGGCGTGTCGTGAACGATGCGGACGGCACCGCGCGCAAGGCACGGGTCAAGGGATTCGAGGTCGCCGGCAAAACCGGTACCGCCCAGTTCTGGCGCAACGGCATCAAGGATTACCACACTTGGTTCGTTTGCTTCGCCCCTTATGACAAGCCACGATATGTGGTCTGTGTTTTTGTCCAGGGTGGGCATTCGGGCGGATCCGTTCCCGCTCCCATCGCCGCCAAGATCCTCGAACAGATCTTCGCGATGGAAAAGGGACAGGAAGTGAAGCTGGAGGTCATTAATCCTGCGGTCGGCAACTTCCAACCCATTGCCGGAATCGACTTTTCCAAGGATCTTCCGGCCCAGTATGGTGGTGATGCCACACCCGCCCCGGAGGCGACTGGTGAGGAGGCTCCCGAAACTGACAACTCATCCAATGGAGGCACTCCAACAGCCAAGCCAGACATCAAGGAGGATGCCGACAGCCATGCCAATAACAAGAAGCCGCAGGCTCAGGGCGGACTTCAGAAATTCTTCAACTTCCTCGGTGGCGGCCGCTCCGCTGTTCCGAAACAATCGAATTAAATTCACCGAATGGCTATTAGACTTAAGACTATCAGGCTTTCAGGTAAAACTCCCCCCTCCTTCCAAATTTTCAATTCACTCCAAAACAACACTCCCAACCCTTTGCTTCAGCCATCAACCAATCACCCTCAGGCCCAAAAAGCCTTCACGCCAAACCCCTAAATACCAAATTCCATGAGCATCATTGAAACAGTTAAGCGCCTGCTTGGCGTCAAGAAATCCGGCCCCCGCATTGAGTTGGTCGTCAGTTGCGAGAAACTCGAAAAGCGTGTTGCCCTCCTTGAGGATGGCAAGTTGGAGGAATACTCCATCGAGCGCGACAGCGAGCGCAATATCGTTGGTGGCATCTTCAAGGGAAAAGTCCGCAACATCGAACACGGCCTCAAAGCCATGTTCGTCGACATCGGCTTCGAGAAAAACGCCTTCCTGCATTTCTGGGATGCGATTCCGGCCGCCCTTGATAGCGGCATCGAGGCCGTCCAGCGAGCCGGCGGTAACAACTCCAAGAAACAGCAAAAGATCACGGCCAAAGACATTCCCAATGTTTACCCCGTCGGCAGTGAGATCATGGTCCAGGTGACCAAGGGTCCCATCGGCACCAAGGGTCCCCGGATCACCACCAACATCTCGATGGCGGGTCGCTACATGGTGCTGATGCCCTTTAACGACCAGTGCGGCATCTCCCGCAAGATCGAGGATCCAAAGGAGCGCGCCCGTCTGAGGAAGATCCTTACCGAGCTTACCCTGCCTGAGGGGATGGGCATCATTATCCGTACTGCGGGCGAGGGGCAGAAGGCCCGGTTCTTTGTCCGGGATCTCGGCTTCCTCCTCGACCAATGGCGCGAAGTGGAGAAGGGAATGGCCGAGAAGCCATCCGCCAGCACCCTGATTCTGGAGCCCGACCTCGTCGACCGCACGGTTCGTGACCTCCTCACCGAGAGTGTTGACGCCGTTCATGTCGATGATCTGAAGGCGGCCGAGCGGATGCAGGATCTGGTGGGCCAGATCTCCAAGCGCGCCAAAAAATCGATCCACTACTACAGCGGCCAGAAGCCGATTTTCGATAATTTTGCCGTCCAGACCCAGATCGATAACGCCTTCCTGCGTCAGGTTTGGCTGCCATGCGGCGGCTATCTTGTGATCGACGAGACCGAGGCAATGATCGCCGTTGATGTGAACACCGGCAGAAACAAAGGGAGCAAGGACATGGACAAAACCATCCTTCAGACCAACCTCGAGGCTGCCGATGAGGTTGCTCGCCAGCTCCGTCTCCGCAATATCGGCGGGCTCATCGTTGTCGACTTCATCGACATGAAGAACCGCAAGGACCAGCAGGCCGTCTACCAGCGCATGCGTGACCGTCTGCGTCGTGACAAGGCCCGCACCCATGTGCTCCCGATCTCGGCCCTCGGCCTTATGGAGATGACCCGTCAGCGTGCCCAGGAGAGTCTCTCAAGCTCGCTGTACACGAACTGCTCCTACTGCCATGGAAAGGGCGTCGTAAAGAGCCCGATGACCATGAGTGTCGAACTACAGCGCGCACTGCACACCCTGATGAAGCGCCACCAAGAGGAGATTCACGAGTTCAAGGTCACCGTTCATCCCGAGCTCCTGAACCGCCTCCGCACCGAGGACGAGGAACTCCTCATCGATATCGAGCGTAAGTATGCCGGTCGTCTCACCTTCAAGTCCGATCCGACGCTCCATGTGGAGAAGTTCTCGGTTGCGAATGCGCAGACGAACGAAGAACTGAAAGTGTGATTTGGGGGAGGCTTGTGCTTTTGGTCCCTAGCTGTGTTGGCCATCGGTCGCCGTAGGATTACTACGGCTTCCCTTGGCCGCCTTGCTCGGACTCCAAAATCACTGCGTTCCTATCCCTAACCAATGCATAGATTGCAGTTGATACAATCATGATTCATCCATTTTTAGCAGATGCTGGGATTCCTATGCTGTTTGTACAGATGCCGATTTTGATTGTCACACTGCCGGTAGTCATCGCCATTGAAGCGTTCTTATGCAGGCGCTGGCTAAACCTTCCATGGAAGCGAGTATGGATCGGTTCGCTTATAGCTAATACGGTTTCGACACTATTCGGATTCCCAATTTTATGGTTAGCAATGGTATTTCTGCAAATCGGGTTAGGCGGTGGTGGGGTTCCGAAATTAATGGAGCCTTGGCTATCTGTTTACTCTGTCACCGTACAAGCAGCTTGGCTTCTTCCGGATGAGAAGCGTTTATACTGGATGATACCGACCGCCGCGTTGGTGCTTCTGATTCCTGCATTTTTTCTGACTATCTATGTTGAGGGGAGGATTTACCGGCGAGTGTTCAAAGACAGCCAGGGAATCCCATCTGTGACATGGAGAGTGCACTACATTTCCTATGCTTTTCTTTGCGCAATAGGAATAGGGGTCCTCGTGTACTCGCTAGCAAATCATCACTAACCAACTTTCTGGGCAGGAGTTCTCGCGGTTCTCTATTTTGCGATGCTCGTGGAGGGAAGGCCCCCGATCGTGCTTCCGGCAAACACGCCATGGTTAAGGAACCAGCCCTGGGGGACCTCGATGGCGTAGATGACGGCGCTTGAGGCACTGGGGATGGGCGTTTCATCGAAAGGCTTCATGTCGTGGAGTTCATAAATCAATCCGGAGCGACCCACGTAGGCTATGGAGAGTGGAACCGGAGTATCTTTCATCCAAAAGGAGACGGGGCGCGGTTGCGGAAAGACAAAGACCATCGCCTCATCTGTTCCAAGGTTTGTGCGGGACATGAGTCCCAGTTCGCGTGAGGTGTCGTCGTCGGCGATCTGCGCGGTGAGCGAATTGGTGCCGAGGGTGAGAGTTGCCTTTGGGAGATCGAGTTGCGCTTTAGGTGCGGCATTGAGAGTGAGGCCGCAAAGAGCCAGGACTCCCAAAATGGCAAAGGCGGTGTTTTTCATGGTTTAGTTATCGTAATACCGCCGCCCTCCATCAGAAAGGCAGAACGCTCGTAAGACGAATGGCGGGAATGATTTTTAATCCAAATTTCTTGCCTTCAGCCGCCGAGTTTCTACTCTGTTCAGGCCTGCGAATTCCTCCATCCGGGCGTTGAACCACTCCCGATGTCGAATTTTTTCCCTAGATGGGCCAATTGGCTTCCGCTCCAACTTCTGGTGTGCGGACTAGTCATCGGTGGGCCTATCACGCTCGGCATCTGGTATTATTTCACCCCCAAGTACACCCGGGTGGGGTATCAACCCGACCAACCGGTCCCCTTTTCGCACGCCCTTCACGTGAAGCAACTCGGAATGGATTGCCGCTATTGCCATAGTTTCGTCGAGGTGGCGGGTCACTCCAATCTCCCCTCCACCCAGACCTGCATCAATTGCCATGGCCAGGGCAAGATCCTGCCGAACAGCCCCCGTCTTGCTCCCGTGCGCGACAGTTGGCAGAGCGGCCAACCCATCCCGTGGGTCCAGATCCACAGATTGCCCGACTATGCATACTTCAATCATGCCGTGCATGTGAACCGCGGCGTGAGCTGTTACAGCTGTCATGGAGCGGTGAACGAAATGAGCGTGGTTTACGAGGCGGAGTCGCTCAGCATGAAGTGGTGCCTTGATTGCCATCGCGCCCCCGAGAATTTCCTTCGCCCTCCTTCTGAGATCTTCAATATGAACTGGCACCCCGCTTCTCCCGAGGCGCAGCGAGAGCTTGGCACCAAATTCAAGGAAGAATGGAAAGTTAACCCACCAGTCAGCTGCGGAGGATGCCACCATTGAAAAAGATTTTCCAACATCCCGCGCGTGACGCGAAGCCGACTCTCTGGAGAACCCAGGGGGAGAGGGAGAATTCCCCGGAATTTGCCGAGAGCCTCGCCCGCGAGTTTTCAACCGATGCAACCGCAATCGACGGAAAGGGAAGCGGCCTCTCCAGACGTGATTTCACAAAACTGATGGGAGCCGCCACGGCGCTGACCGGCATCGGCCTCACCGGGTGCCGTCGTCCGGAAGCGCACCTTGTTCCCTTCACCAAGAGCGCGGAATGGACGATCCCGGGCAAATACCTCTACTACGCCAGTTCCATGCCGACCCCTGTCGGCGCCGTGCCCCTGACAGTCACGACGACAGACGGTCGCCCGACCAAGATCGAGGGGAACCCCCTTCACCCCGCAAGCAACGGTGCAACCGATGTCTTCGCCCAAGCTTCGATCCTTGGACTTTACGATCCCAACCGCGCCAAGGAAATCACCCGAAATTCAGCCAAGGCTTCCCGCGCCGACCTTGATGCTTTCATTGCGCAAATTCGCTCCGCCGCGGTGACCAATGGCGGCGGCGGGCTTGCGATCTTGGTCGGCAAGGAGAACTCGCCGACCGTGGAGCGTCTCCGTGCCGAGATTGCCTCACAGTTCCCGAAATTGCTGTGGGTGCAGGACGAGGCGATCCCGGGCAACCATGCCGTTTTTGATGCATTGCTCGGTGCGGGTGTGCGGCCGGTTTATGATTTCGAGAAGGCCGATGTGATCCTGTCGCTGGGAAGTGATTTCCTGAATCCGTCAGAAAGCGGACTTGGATTTGCGAAAGGCTTCGCCAAGCGTCGCGATCCAAAGGGCAAGATGAACCGTCTCTACGTGGTGGAGAATCACTTCTCCCTCACGGGTGGCATGGCCGATCATCGCCTCCGCGTGCGAGCAAGCGAAATCGGTGATTTCACCGCGACTTTGGCCAAGGCGATCGGTGCCAAATTATCGAATTCCTCGCTATCGGGTCATGCCGCCGCCTATTCCTCCTCCGGGAATTCCTTTGATCCTGCATGGATCAAGGGTGTCGCTGAAGATTTGATCGCCGCGAAGGGGAATGGGATTGTCATCGCCGGTTCCGCGCAGACGGACGCTGTCCAGGCTCTGGCGCTTGGAATCAACGATGCGCTTGGCAATCTTGGGTCGACAGTCAATTCCGTTCAGACCTCAGCCAAGCCCTCGGCATCGCTGGCCGACCTTTCCAAGGCGATCGGTGCCGGATCGGTCAAGACTCTCCTGATACTGGAGGGCAATCCGGTCCTCACGGCACCAGCCGAACTCAATTTTGCAAATCTTCTGGCCGGTGTTCCCGAAACGCTTCATCTCGCTCAGTTTGCGGACGAGACCAGCAAGGTGACCCACTGGCACGTCCCGGCAGCCCACTATCTGGAGCGTTGGGGTGATGCGCGTTCCATTGATGGGACGATCTGCCCCGTTCAACCGATGATCCTTCCGCTATGGAACGGCATCTCTTCGCTTGAAATCCTTGCGGCACTCGCGGGTGAGAAAGTTGATGGTCCCTCCGTGGTTCGCGCCACTTTTGCATCCCTGGGCAAGGATGGATCCACCGTATCCGACTCCGCTTGGAATGAATTTCTCCGTAATGGGTTTGCATCTGGAACGGCATGGCCAGTTTCTAAGCCGGCTCTCAACGCCTCCGCTGCGACTTCAGCGGTGCAATCCGCTCCTAAGATTTCAAAGGATTTTGAAGTGGTCTTCCTTCGTAGCTCCAGCGTCGATGATGGACGCTACAGCGGGAATTCCTGGCTGCAGGAAACCCCCGACTTTGTCACCAAGTTGGTCTGGGACAATGCGGCTCTTGTCAGTCCGGCCGATGCCCGCATGCTGGGCATCAAGGATGGTGACTGGCTGAAGTTATCCGCCGGCGGTCAGTCGATCGAGGCAGCCGCGATGGTGGCTCCCGGTCATGTGGACAAATCAATCAGCATCGCCCTGGGGTATGGACGCAAAGGCATTTCCCACGTGATGGAGAATGTCGGCTTCGATGCCTATCCGCTCCGGGATTCCGCCAAACATTGCTTCCGCTCCGGCGTGACCGTGAAGCCTCTAGCGAAGGATTCCTACACCTTCGTCCGTAGTCAGGATTACCAGAACATGGAGGGTCGTAACCTGGCCCGTGAGGGAACCCTTGCCACCTTCCAGAAGTCGCCGGAGTTTGCATCCGAAATGGATGGCGAGTTACCCAAGCCGACCTCCATTTATCCGAATCCGCCGCTTACCTCCGATCTTCAGTGGGGACTTTCCTACGACCTGAACTCCTGCATTGGTTGCAATGCCTGCCTCGTCGCCTGTCAGGCCGAAAACAATATCCCGATTGTCGGCAAGGATCAGATCCGCCGCGGTCGCGACATGGCCTGGATCCGCATCGACCGCTGGTTCTCCAGCGCCGATCACAAGGAGGAGAATCTTGAGATGATCCCGATGGCGATCATGTGCCAGCAGTGCGAGAGCGCTCCCTGCGAGGCCGTCTGTCCCGCCAACGCCACGGTGCACAACGAGGAGGGGCTGAACCTGATGGCCTATAACCGCTGCATCGGCACCCGCTATTGCGCGAATAACTGTCCCTGGAAAGTCCGCCGGTTCAACTGGTTCGATTACAACGAGCGTCCGCTGGATGAACTCTACTACGGTCCGCTCGCCCACAAGGGCATGGCAGAGAGCCTTAAATTGTCGAAGAACCCGAACGTGACCGTCCGCATGCGCGGCGTCATGGAGAAGTGCACCTTCTGCATCCAGCGCATCGAGGAGGCGAAGATATCCCGCTCGGTCAAGGCCGGTGCCAGCGATGTCACCAAGACCCCGCTCCCCGCCTTCAAGACCGCCTGCCAGCAGGCATGCCCCTCCGAATCGATCGTCTTCGGCAACATCAATGATCCGAAGAGCGCGGTTTCCGAGGCCAAGGCCGACCCCCGCACCTATTCGTCACTTGCCTATCTCAACACGCGGCCACGTGTTACTTACATGGCGAGGATCCGCAATCCCAACCCAGCGATGCCGGGTGCCGATCTCGTCGGTGCCGCGAACCGCAGCGCTGAACAGGCTCAACACTCCTAAGAGAGCATGTCCACTCCTTCCACAGTCACGACCAACGAGACCGTCGATCCGGGCGCTCCTGATCTCAGTGTGCTGGAGCGTCCGCCTCAGGTGTTGAACCACCGGGGGCCGCTCTGGGTGACCGACGCCGTTTGTTCCATTGTCGAGGGAAAGACCCCTCTCTGGTGGTATGCAGCCATCACCTTCACCGGCTCTTTCGCCGCGATCGGCGGTGCCTGTATCCTCTACATGATCTGCACCGGGGTCGGTGTCTGGGGTTCGAACAGTCCTTGCTTCTGGGCCTGGGATATCACCAACTTCATCTTCTGGGTCTCCATGGCGCATGCCGGCTCCCTGATTTCCGCACTGCTCTTCCTGACCCGTCAGAAATGGAGTCTCTCTATCTCCCGTGCCGCGGAGGCGATGACGGTCTTCGCGATCGTCTGTGCCGGTGTCTATCCTGCCATCCACATCGGTCGCGTCTGGTTTGTCTGGTTCCTCTTCCCCGTCCCGAACAGCTACGGCATGTGGCCCAACTTCTCGAGTCCTCTCCTTTGGGACGTCTTCGCGGTGACTAGCTACCTCACTGTCTCCTCGCTCTTCTGGTTTGCCGGAATGGTTCCTGATCTCGCCGTTTTGCGCGACCGCGCCACCACCAAGATCCGCAAGTTCGCCTACGGGATTGCCTCTCTCGGTTGGCTCGGAACCGCCCGCCAATGGCGTCACTTCGAAATGATGTATGTCGTTCTCGCCGGCCTTACCTCGGTCCTCGTCGTCACCGTTACCTCCATTGTGGCGAGTGATTGCGCGACTTCGGTTGTTCCCGGATGGCACGCCACGATCTTCCCGTTCTATTTCATGGTCGGTGCGGTCTACAGCGGTTGCGCCGCGGTCCTGACGCTGCTTCTCCCGTTGCGTCTTATTTATCCGCAGTTACGCGACCTGATCACCCCCTCCCAGATCGATAAGGTCTGCAAGCTGCTCCTTCTGATGGGTTCTTGCGTGGGTTATGTCTACGTCTTCGAGTTATTCAATGCTTGGTATAGCGCGAACCCCTTCGAACGCGGTGCTTTCTGGGAACGCTTCACCGGAAGCAGTGCTTGGTACGCCATTACCTGCCTTTCGATCAACCTCACGGTGCCCCAACTCTTCTGGTTTAAGGCGGTCCGCCGCTGCCTCCCGTTGGTCTTCCTTCTTGCGATCCTTTGCAATGTCGGCATGTGGTTCGAGCGATTCATGATCGTCACCTCGACGCTCACCCACGACTTCCTGCCTTCTTCCTGGAAAGACTTCCACCCCACGCTCGTCGACATCCTGACGGCAACCGGAACGCTTGGCATTTTCTTCACCCTCTTCCTGCTCTTTATCCGGTTTGTTCCGATCATGAGCATGAACGAACTCAAGGCAGCACTTCCTGGATCCCAGCCTGATCATTCTAACCACTCCCAACCTTCAACCGGGGAGGCTCACTAAGATGAGTGATCAAACAAGCCACATTCGGGGTCGCTTCCATGGTCATCATCTGCCGGTGGCCGGCTCCAAGGAGGAACCTCTCTATGCGATCGGCGCCCGCTTCGAAACTCCGGATGCCTTGGTTCATGCCGTGGATCGTCTGAGGAGTGAAGGTGTCTCGCTTTACGAGTGTTTCACCCCTTACCCGGTACACGGTCTCGCCGAGGCAATGAGGCTCCCGAAATCACTGCTCGCCTTTCTCGTGCTAGGAGGGGGCGTCTCCGCGGTGCTGATCGCTCTTTCCATGGAGTTGATCCCGAGTTGCGTCATTTACCCACTCGTCGTGGATGGAAAGCCATTGAACCTCGATGCGCTCCCCCAGTATATCCCGATCGTCGTGGCTCTCACGATCATGATCGGAGCAGTCACGGCTGTCGTTGGCATGATCGCACTCGGGGGAATGCCCCGCTGGAACAACCCGATGTTTGCCTGGGATCTTTTCGCCAAGGATGCATCCCGAGGTTTCTTCCTCGCCGTGGAAGCCCGTGACAGGAAATTTTCGACCTCGGCCCTGACAGAGTTGCTCCATGAACTCGGGGCGGGGGACATCACTGCAATCCATCAGGAGGCTCCCGAAGGGAAATAATCGCCATGGTACGCTACTTTCTTTTCCTTCTGGCCCTGGTCACCATACTCGTGGTCTCCGTCGTGGGACTGCGCAACTACTCCTTCCTGCCACACAAGACCAAGCGACCTCCCATCGAGATCTTCCCGGACATGGTTCGCCAGGATAAAGTGAAGGCACAGGCTCCCAGTGATTTCTATGCAGATGGCCGCGGTGCACGCGATCATGTCGCCGGAACAGTTCCGGTCGGTTACACCGCCCCGGAATTAATCTCCCAAGCCACGGGTGGTGGGGCAACGATGGGCAGTCCCTACAACGTGGTTCTCTTCACTGACAAAGTGAATTACGCAAACACCGGAAAGACCGGCACCAACTGGGGCAATGGACTTCCCTTCAACGCCACGATGGCAACTCTTGAGCGAGGCCGCGAACGCTATCAGATCCAGTGTGCCGTTTGTCACGGCGCAACCGGAGCAGGCAATGGTATCGCCACAAAGTATGGTTTGGTAGGCGTTGCCAACCTGCAGCAGCAACGGCTTCGCGACATGACTGACGGTGAAATCTACAACACGATCGTGAACGGAAAGAATACCATGCTCGGTTACGGATCCGTGATCCAGTTGAACGATCGCTGGGCCATCGTCGCTTACATACGCGCCCTGCAGCGTTCACAGAATGCAACCATGAGTGACGTGCCCGCGGCTGATCGTGCCGCCCTGACAGTTACGAATCCGGCTGCCGCCACGAACGCTCCCGCCAAGCCATGAGCGACAAGACACCACTACCCGCACCCGAGACATTCGACTTCAAGCATGTCGGCGGCCGTTTTGTTGGGCTCTGCGTGACGGCTCTCTTTGCCCTGTTAGTTTCACTGATCCTTGGCCTGGCGAATCCCCACCAATTCGCCTTTTCCTGGTTCTTTGCCGGATGCTTCTTCTTCACGATTCTGATCGGGTCCCTATTCTGGGTAATCGTCCATCATGCGGTTGATGCCGCTTGGAGCGTGGGAATCCGCCGCCAACTGGAGAATCTCTCCTGCCTGCTGCCGCTCCTGACACTTCTCCTGGTGCCGCTTCTTTTTGTCGCTTCGGACCTTTGGACCTGGATGTCGGAGTCTCCGGTCACGAATCATGAACTTGCAGAAAAATCCGCCTTTCTGAACGTGAATTTTTTCTGGGTTCGCACGGCCTTTTACTTCTTCCTTTTCGGAACGGGTGCATTCCTGCTGCGTCGCAACTCATTGGCCCAAGACAAGGATGGTGCTGCAATCCACACGATCCGTAACCGGAAGGTGGCCTACTTCCTTGTTCCTGTTGGTGCCGTATCCCTGACCTTCTGGTCAATCGATTGGATCATGGGTCTGAACTGGAAGTGGAACTCCACGATCTGGGGGCTCTATATCTTTGCTGGATCGGTCCTCGCAGCCCTCTGCGTTATCATCCTGCTCTCAAACGCGCTTCGCTCGGCCGGATACCTCAAGAGCGTCCTGACACAGCAGCACAACTTCGCATTCGGCAAGCTGTTGCTCGCCTTCACCCTCTTCTGGTCGTGGATTGCCTATGTGCAGTACATGCTCATCTGGTACGCCAACATTCCCGAAGAGAGCGTCTATTACGTCCTACGCTCTTCCTCCTCTTGGAAGGCGCTCGGAATCATTCTTGTGGTGGGACATTTTCTGGTCCCCTTCGTCCTTCTTCTCTTCCGTGCCCCCAAGGCCAGTGCTGGTTTCCTTGGCCTTGTCGCTGGTTGGATTCTCGCGATGCATCTGCTAGACGTCTACACCATGGTTCTTCCAGTGCTTCATCCGGAAGGTTTCCAACCCGCAGTTCTTGACGTTGCCTCCCTCCTGGCAATCGGTTGCACGCTGGGGGCTGTTTTCCTGAAACAGCTCGGCGACTCTCCTCTCTGGCCCTCACGCGATCCGCGCCTGGCGGAGGCAGCTAATTACACCGACTGATGAGCCACGATCACACTCCTGCTCCTGAAACAGCGCGCTCCTCGACGGGAATCCTTCTTGGCGTCGGGGTTTTGATCCTCCTTCTCGCCGCAGTGATCGGCGCTCTCTGGTTGAATCGTTCCGAGTCGGCTACCGAAACCGAGGATCTCGACCGAGCCGCCGTCCGGACAAAAAACCTCGCCGAGCTTCAGGCTGCCGATTCAAACGCCCTCACCACCTACGGATGGAACGATCAGGCCAAGGGAATTGTTCACGTTCCGATCACCAAGGCGATGGAACTGGTGCTTCCATCGCTCCAGGCATCCGCGAACAAGGCACCCAAGGGAGCCCAGCCTTAGCTGACATCGTCATGAGCCATCACACGCTTCCACACCATCATGCCGAATCGGGTCACGAACCCCTCGACACCAAGGCTATCGATGCTTCGGTGAAATTACCCGTGATCATTCTTTTCGGGAATGCCATTCACTGGTTGGTTGTCGCATCCCTGCTCTCCCTCGTCCTGTCGATCAAACTCGTGGCTCCGGGATTCCTGGGTGGAGTGAGCTTCCTGACCTATGGGCGTCTTGCTCCGATGGCTCGCGATCTCATGCTTTATGGCTGGGCATCGCAGGCGGCACTTGCCGCGGGAATCTGGCTGATGGCCAGACTCTGCGGTCGCCCCCTAGGGGAAGGACTCGGAGGTGTGTTTTTGCGAACATTGATCATCAGCGCCACCGTACTCTGGAATTTGGCCGTTCTGCTGGGAACCCTCGCGATTTTAGCCGGATACAGCTCCGGCGTAGAATGGCTGGAGTATCCGGGATGGGCATCGGCCATGTTGCTCCTCTCGTTCCTGCTAATTGGAATCTGGGCGGTTCTTCTCTTCGACCGTCGTACCACCGGTCATGCCGAGGTCGCCCAGTGGTACCTCGTCGCCGCCTTCTGCTGGTTCCCTTGGGTCTATGGTACGGCCAACCTACTGCTTGTCTGGAAGCCCATTCAGGCCTCCGCCCAGGGTCCTATCCAGTCATGGTTTTGTGGCAGTCTTCTTGCCCTATGGCTCCTGCCCGTGGCGCTGGCTGCCGCCTACGCGCTATTGCCCCGGCTGACGCAGAATCATCTGAATCGTCGTCACTTGGCCACGCTTGGGTTCTGGATGCTGCTCTTCCTGGGTGGATGGAATGGAATGGATCGACTGATCGGCGGTCCCGTGCCTGCATGGATGACCTCTGCAGGAGTTGTTGCCGGAGTTCTCTTTTTGATCCCGGTCATCATGATCGTTATCAATCTTCTCGGCATGCCTCGACATGGAGTCCATGGCGCAAAGATCATTCCCTCAAATTTCCTGCACATGGGTATCTATGCGCTCATCGTGGTCGGTGTGATTGGTTCAATTTCCTCGCTGCCCAGCGTTAGCGGAGCACTTCGCTTTACCGCATTCACCGAGGCAAAGACCCAACTTTGGATCCTAGGGGCCATTTCCCTGCCACTTTTCGGCGTCCTCTACGAGTCGTTGCCACAACTTCTTGGTCGCGAGTGTTGGAATCAGACGTTCTCCTCCCGTCACTACATCCTCACGCTGGTCGGAATCGGCATGTTGGTCGTCCTCATGATTCTTGGAGGTCTCTTCACCGGGTTGGCGCTCTCTGATCCCACGATCTCTTTCCTGAACATCACCTCTTACTCCTACCCGTTCCACTTGTTGGAGTGCGTTGCCCAGCTGTTGCTTTGTGTTGCCGCACTATTCCTTGCGATGAATGTCTCCGTCGCTCTGGCCGGTGATTATCTCCTCAACAAGCAAACAGGGAAATAACATGAACCGTCTTCCCACACTGCTAAGCGGAATTTTTCTGGTTTTCCTGACCTCCTGGCTGGGACTCGTGGCTTACCCCGCGATCCAACTCGGACGCCTTGCGCCGGTTGCCGATGCGGATAACGGCGGAACATTGCCTCCCACCTACGGCGGTCAGGCCATCGCCGGACAGCATGTGTATGCAACCGAGGGATGCATCTCCTGTCACAGTCAGCAGGTCCGTCAGACAAGCATCACTTCCTCCGACATTGAGCGTGGTTGGGGAGTCCGACCCTCTGTGGCCCGGGATTATCTCCGCGACAGCACTGCATTCCTGGGATCGCGCCGACTCGGTCAGGATCTCTCCAACATCGGTGTCCGCCGGCCCGATGCAAAATGGCATTTCATCCATCTTTATCATCCCGCAGCAGTCTGTGAAGGATCGCTCATGCCCTGCTTCAGTCATCTCTTTCTGACCCGCAAGATTCAGGGCCAGCGATCCGATGAAGCGCTTGAACTCACCGGTGAGGATGCTCCCAAGGATGGCTACGAAGTGATTCCGACAAGCGACGCCAAGAACCTGGTCGCCTACCTGCTAGCCCTACGTCACGATTACCCATTGCCTGAGGCTCCGGTGAAGAAAGCCGGTGCGGCAAAATAAGAGATTCAGCCGTGAACAACGATCATCACCATCAACAGCAGGAGAACGGAACGGGGGAGACCAACAGGCCCCTTTCGCCGTGGTTAGTCGGCGCCTTCATGCTTGCACTATGCTGGGGAGGGCTCTACCTGGGCTTTAACAGCGGCGGTTTCCGTCAGGATGTCTACGAATCCAATGCCGTGAACTGGGCCGGTGGTGGGGTTCAGTCTGCCGCTCCTGTCGATCCCAAAGTCGTCGGCAAGCGTCTCTACACCCAGAACTGCGTTGTCTGCCATCAACCAACGGGTATGGGGGTCGCCGGCCAGTTCCCGCCGCTTGTCGGCAGTGAATATGTCCTTGCCGATGGAAATATGGGTGACAATCACCTTGTGATGCTTGTGCTCAATGGTCTGCAGGGGCACTTCATGGTGAAGGGGCAGCCTTATAACAATGCGATGGTGCCATGGAAACAGCTCTCCGATGAGCAGATTGCGGACATTCTCACCTACATTCGTTCAGACTGGGGAAATAATGCCCCCGCCATCACCCCTGACTTTGTTGCCTACGTCAGGAAAGAGACCGCCTCGGCTAATGATTCCTACACCCAGGAGCAATTGATGGCCATGAAGCCCATGAAGTCGACAGAAATGCCCGGAGCTCCCGCTAAAAAATGATCATGACCTTTCTTCGTGCCATTCTCAACAAACGGATCCCCTCGCGCCTGCTGACGGGGTTGATTTTCCTCTCCTCGTTGCTGATTGCGGGAGGTTCCTTTGCGGAGGAACGCAATGGCAATGTCTACGGACTGCCTCCTTGCGTGACAACGACCGGGATGCAGATCGACGCGGTCATCAAGATCATCTTTTGGTTAACGCTGGTGGTGTTTATTCTGACTCAGGGCACCTACATTTACTATCTGATCGCCTACCGTCGTCGCCCGGGAGTTCCCGCTCATTACAGCCATGGGAACAATACGCTTGAGATTATCTGGACCACGGCCCCGACCCTCGTCTTTCTGGCACTTGCCATCTATGGTGACCGGCTTTGGGAAGACATCCATCGCCCTGCTCCCGAGAGTGCGCTGACGATCGATGTCTCCAGTTACCAGTTCGGGTGGCAGTTCCGCTATCCCGGTATCAGCGGCCAGCTTGCCCCGATGGATGTCCGTAAAATTAATCCCCAGAATCCCTTCGGCACCGATCCTTCCAATCCTAAGACGGCGCAGGATGTCATCACCACGGATCTCGTGATCCCTGTGGGGCGTCCCGTTCATGTGCTTCTGCATGCCCGCGATGTGATTCACTCGTTCTACGTCCCTGAATTTCGTCTTTATCAGGATTGTGTGCCGGGACGAACCATCGGTTGGGTTTGGTTTCAGGCAACGCAGACCGGTGATTTCCAACTCGCCTGCAATCAACTCTGCGGAACCGGTCATTACAACATGAAGGCCCCGATTAAGATTGTCTCCGAAGGTGAGTTTCAGAAGTGGCTGACCACTCGCCAGCAAAAGAATGCCGGAACGCTTTCCGCTCCAACCTCAGCACCAAGTCCCGCCAAGGCGGCTACCTTGACTGCACCTACACCGGGGAATACACTTTAAGACTATGAGCGCTACACTTACCCACGACGGCGTTGCGGCAGTGGAGGTCCACGGTGGAGACCATCACAACGATCACGGGCACGGTAAGCCCGGCATCATGCATTATCTTTGGAACACCGATCATAAGATGATCGCTCTTCAGTTCCTCTGGTCAGCTACATTTTTCCTACTCTTCGGTGGAGCGATGGCCCTGGCAATGCGCTGGCAGTTGGCCTTCCCCGGACACCCAATTCCAGTCATCGGGCATCTCCTCCCTCATGGTGTTGTCAATGATGAGGGAGCGATTATCCCGAGTGGTTACAACGTGCTGGTCACAATGCACGGAACGATCCTCGTCTTCTTTGTGGCGATGCCCCTCCTGATCGGTGTCTTTGGAAACTTCCTGATCCCGCTCAAGATCGGTGCTGGTGACATGGCGTTTCCTGCATTGAATGAGTTGAGCTATTGGCTCTTCGCGCTCTCCGGAGTGATCATGCTCAGTTCCTTCTGGGTACCAGGCGGTGCTCCAGGCACCGGTTGGACAGCCTATGCTCCCTTGAGCAGCGTGGCGGCATATAACCAAACACCAATGGGCCAGACACTTTGGTGTGCGGCACTCTTTGTCAACGGACTCTCATCAATCACCGGTGCCGTGAACTACATCACCACGGTGATCACGATGCGTGCGCCCGGCATGACGATGTTCCGGTTGCCGCTGCCGGTCTGGGCAATCTTCCTGACCGCGATTCTTCTGATTCTTGCGATTCCCGTTCTCTCAGCAGCAGCAGCCCTGATCATCTTTGATCTGAATTTCGGAACCACGTTCTATCGTCCTTCCGGATACGGCCAACCGCTTCTATGGCAGCACCTCTTCTGGTTCTTTGGTCACCCGGAGGTTTACATCCTCATTCTTCCAGCGATGGGTCTTACCTCTGAAATCCTTGCTGTTTTCTCCCGCAAGCCCGTCTTCGGATACAAGGCAATGGTCTGGGCCATGATTGCGATCGGCTTCCTAGGTTTTGTTGTCTGGGGTCACCACATGTATGTCAGCGGCATGAACCTCACCTTGAGCGCGGCATTCTCCGTCTCAACCATGGTCATTGCCGTTCCTAGCGCGATCAAGACCTTCAACTGGATGGGTACGATCTGGCGTGGGTCGATCCACTACACGGTGCCGATGGCCTTTTCCGTCGCCTTTGTCTCAATGTTCGTCATTGGTGGTTTGAGCGGCATTTTCATGGCCTCCACCCCTGTCGACCTTTTCGTCCATCACACCTACTTCATCGTGGCTCACTTCCACTATGTTCTCTTCGGTGGCAGCATGTTCGCGATCTTTGCGGCCATCTACTTCTGGTTCCCGAAAATGTCAGGAAGGATGTTCAACAACACACTTGGGTGGATTCACTTCTGGATGACCTTTGTCTTCTTCAACCTGACATTCTTCCCGATGCACAATCTTGGACTTGGAGGCATGATGCGCCGCATCGCTGATCCCACGGTTTATGATTGCCTCAAGCAACTTCAACCGTTGAACGTGGTTTGCACAATCGGTGCCATGGGACTTGGTCTGGCAACGCTTCCTTTTGTTTGGAACATCGTCTGGAGCATGAGAAATGGACCCAAGGCCCCTGCCAATCCTTGGAACTCCACCACTCTCGAATGGACCGTTTCTCATCCCATCCCTCATGGTAACTTCGCCGTGACGCCGACCGTTTACCATGGCCCCTACGAGTACAGCGTGCCGGGCCTGGTGAAGGATTACCTGCCGCAGAACGAGAAGGCTCCCGCTCACATTACGCTGGAAGCTCACTAGGTTCATCCTGTGGGAGCTGTTGATACAGTCAGGGTTACCCGTTCGGGCGTCACTTCCTCAATTTTACCGAAGGGGTCCGTTGGGTTGGTGCACCGGATCGCGATGATCGGTGCAATGGCTACCTTTTTCCTGATTGTCGTGGGAGGACTCGTCACCTCCAAGGGAGCTGGAATGTCGGTACCCGACTGGCCGACCACCTATGGTTACAACATGTTCCTCTTTCCCTACTCGAAGTGGGTGGGAGGGATCTTCTGGGAACACTCCCACAGGCTGCTTGCTAGCGGCGTCGGCCTGATCACCCTGATACTTGCCGCAGTCACCTTCTGGAAGGAGCGTCGTTCGTGGGTAAAATGGTTGGCGGTGGCCGCCGTGCTCGGAGTGATTACCCAGGGTGTGCTCGGCGGGCTACGCGTTACGCTCTACAAGGACCAGATCGGCATCTTCCACGCGGCGCTGGCACAAAGCTTCTTTGGCCTGCTTCTGGTGATTACTGCGGTAACAGGGAAGGGATTTCTCTCGGGAGCTTGGTTTGCCGACAAGGCGGCTGCATCACTGCGGTGGCTTGTTCTGGCAGGGCTCTTATTGACCTATTTTCAACTCGGCGTTGCGGCAACTATCCGACATCAGCATGCGCCGTTGGCCATCCGTGATTTTCCGACCGCCTATGGAACCCTGATTCCCGACACCTCGGATGCGTCACTGGCCCGAATCAATGAAGTGCGCTCCAAGGATGCCATCGCTCCGGTTTCGGCGACCCAGATTTACCTCCAGTTGATCCATCGTGCTGGAGCTGTCGTCCTGCTGCTCATCGTGATCGCCACGGCCATGATGACCATGGCGCGGACGCACCTCGGTCATTGGATGCGGTCCTGGAGCCTTCTCTGGGTGGGAGCCATTCTTCTTCAAATCCTTCTCGGAGCCATCACCATCTGGTCGAACAAGGCGGCCGATGTGGCCACCTCCCACATGGCACTTGGGGCATTGTTGACCGCGTTCGGAATCCTCTTCACCTTCCGGCTTTTTTGCGCTACCGCCCAGCCCGATTCCTCGGGTCAACACCCGGAGGTGATTGCATGAACGCCTCCCAGGAAGCGAGTGGTTCCGAAGTTAAGACCCTCCCCAAGCCCCAAGGGTTGGTTTCCAATTTGAGCGAGCTTTCCAAGGCACGACTTTCCTTCCTGGTTCTCATGACCACGCTGGTCGGGTTTCTGCTGGGATGGCGTGGCCCGATGGATTACACCCTGCTGGTCGCCACCTTGATCGGCACCGCCCTCAGTGCTGCCGGAGCCTCGGCCCTCAACCAATGGCTGGAGCGTGATCTTGACGCCCTCATGTCCAGAACCTCGGATCGTCCTCTGCCCGCCCGCCGGATGCATCCCTCCGATGCGCTGCTTTTTGCCTTACTCTGCAGTGGCACTGGCGTCGCCATCCTCGCTTTTTTTGCCAACCCCCTGACTGCCATTCTTGCCGGATTGACGATCCTGATTTACGCCGCCCTCTATACTCCGCTCAAGCGTTACACGGAGCTCAATACACTCATCGGGGCGATACCCGGTGCGTTGCCGCCCCTATTAGGATGGACGGCAGCCAGGGACCATGCGGGTCTGGGGGGGTGGATTCTTTTCCTCATTCTCTGGTTTTGGCAAATGCCTCATTTCCTGGCAATCGCATGGCTCTACAAGGATCAGTATGCTGCTGCGGGCTTCAAGATGCTGAGCACGCGTGATCCCGAGGGGTGGGCCACCTCCCTACAATCACTTATCTATTCCGTGGCTCTTCTTGCCATCTCGTTGCTACCCGGACTGATCGGGATGGCCTCCCCCTATTATTTCTTCGCCGCCCTGGCTCTTGGAGCGGCAATGATCTATCTCTCCGCTGCCTTTATCAGAAACAGGACGAATTCCGCCGCCCGCCGCCTTTTCTTTGCCTCGATCATCTATCTGCCGCTGTTACTTGGCGCTTTGATCGCTTTTGCCCGCTGAACCCGTCACGACCATGGGAACACCACAAAAACAGAAAACTCAGCGAGTGATTCTTGCTGGATTGTTCGTTTTTGCGCTCGCTCTCTGTGCGCTTGTCGTGATCATGATGTTACGTCGCGGTCCCGCCGTGGCCTATTGAAGCTTTTACGATGAATAACGCCGCTTACAACGACTCATCCCTCTTTCACGCTCCCATGGTCGTGGAGGAGTCCGCACATGATCATCATGCCGCTCCCCCGACGGCACCTGCCACCTGCAAGCTTGGCATGTGCATCTTCCTCTGCTCCGAGGCTCTCCTTTTCAGCGGGTTGATTTCCGCCTACTTGGTCCTCCGTCAGTCAGCCGGATCCTGGCCCCCCAATTTCGGTGACGGCATCGAGCTTCCCCCGATGCCGAAGCTCCTCACAGGTATCAACACCGTCATTCTGGTCAGCAGTTCCTTCGTCTATCACTTCGCCGAGGTGGCGGTGAAAAAAGGGAAGTCCGGCGCAGGATGGATGCTTCTGGCCGCGATGATGGGTGCGACCTTTGTGGGGCTCCAGTGCGTCGAGTGGACGGAACTCTATCATGATGGACTTTGGTTCGATAAGGGCGGCGTCTACGGCTCCACCTTCTTCACTCTAACCGGCTTCCACGGGGCTCACGTCTGCATCGGCGTTCTCCTGATCCTCTGGTGCTTCTATCTGCAGGCTACCAAAAAGTTCTTCACGCCGCATCGCCACGTCGCCCTGGAAAATGTGGGTCTCTACTGGCACTTCGTCGACGTGGTCTGGGTCTTCCTCTACACGATCCTTTATTTGGTCTGATCCGAGTTGGATCCGGCATTTTCGTGAGCGACTCATTTCAGGAACAGGGCTCGCCAAGACCCATGCCTATCATGGTCTGGGTGATTGCCTTCCTTGTCGCCATCGTTTTGATCGCGGGTGCCAGCCGGCTCTTCAGGGTTTCTGAACGTCACGACTACGAGCTGACTCCGGCTCTTGGAACCGTTCCCGAATTTCACTTCACCACCCAGGAGGGAAAACCGCTCACGCGTGACGACCTGCTTGGCAAGGTCTGGGTGATCGACTTTTTTTTCACCCGATGCCCGGGCCCCTGTCCGATGATGAATTCGAAACTGGCCGAAATCTCCAAGGAACTTAAAAAAGCCAAGGACGTCCGTCTTGTGTCCCTCTCGATCGATCCGGAGCATGATACCCCCGAAGTGCTGAAGGAGTATGCTTCCCGTTTCAACGCCGATCCCAACCGGTGGATTTTCCTTACCGGCCCGAAGGATCAGGTCGACACATTTACCACCAAGGGAATGTTTCAGGCCCTCTCCACGGACCCGTCTAACCCAGCCAATACGGTTCATTCGACACGCTTTCTCGTGATCGATCGTGAGGGTAAGATCCGGATCTTCCGCAAACTGGACGAACCTGAATTGGTCCAGAAGCTTTTGATGGACATCGGGAATCTCCTGCGAGAACCTATCAATAAGCCAACGCCTTCGGCGCCATGAAACTCCTGAAATTTCTCCCGGCCCTACTCATTTCCATTGCAAGTGTGTACGCCTGTCCTGATTGCGCCCTGACAAGCACCGGAGGTCAGATCGAAACACAGACGATCGTGTCAAAGCTCGCTTTCTCCTCCAGCACGCTCTTCATGCTTGGCATCTTCTTTGCCGTCGCCGGTTTCATGACCTGGACCATGGTGAAAACCTGCCGTGAGATCAGCCGGGAACGGGCCCTCTCTTCCTCAGGGGAGGCCTAAGAGCCCAAGGGTTCTCCGGTAGCATGAACGTCCACGATCTTCCCAAAGTCGATGCCACCCTGAATGGGATCAGCACGCTACTGATCATTACCGGATGGATCATGATCAGGAATCATCACAAGAGGGCGCACGCCCTCTGCATGATCTCGGCCATTGTGACTTCGGCGCTCTTCCTGGGTTGCTACCTCTATTATCACTTCCACGTCGGTCATGTTCCCTTCACCTATCAGGGGTGGCCCAGGACACTCTATTTCGTGATTCTGTTCACTCATTTACCGCTGGCCCTGGCTATCGTCCCCCTGATCGCGCTCACGATCACCCCCGCCCTGCAGCAGCGATTTGACTCCCATAAGAGGATGGCCCGCTGGACTCTCCCGATCTGGCTCTATGTCTCGGTGACCGGTGTGTTGGTCTACATGATGCTCTACGTATGGTTTCCCTCCGAGAAGATCTGACAGGCAACAATCAGCCCCCGGTCGGTTCAGGAATCGAGCGTACCGGAATGCTCGATGCCTTTGCCCATGACACCCGTGAGGATGTTCTGGTTCTGGCGATGTTCGAAACCCGTCCTTGGGAACATGGAGAACTTCAATTGTTTCAGCTTCAGGAGAAGCTCAATGCCTATGTCTCCTTCATTCTGGATGGTGAAATGCAGGAGAACTTTCCCCATTTGCTTGGCAAGCCAGTCAGGATCGAGTTGCGCACTTCGCATGAACCTTCCGAAAGGGCGCTCGGGTTCCTGAGTCGCGCCCAAGACCAACTGGCTCTTCAGAAAATCGGCCTTGAGGTGGTCGTGATCGGGGAGGTGACCGCAGTAGAAGGTGGCTGCTGCGGAGGAACTGAAAGCGGCGGCTGTTGCGGGGGAGGCGCGACACTTCCCCAGCATCGTCACGAGACGCCCATTCAGGATTCTAATTCCTCCTGTGGCTGTAGCCACTGATAGGATTATCCGGCTTTTATGGAATTTAGCACAACAACGACACGCCCCCGTAACGTCGATTGGAAAAGGGCCGCGGCGATTCTCTACGGGGACTGGGGGACGAGTAAGGCCTACGTGATTGGGTTGGCATTTGCGGTGGCGGGATACAGTTCTCCTTGGCTGATCACAGCGATGTGTGTGTTGACGGCGTTGGTTGGGTTCAACTACATGGCGATCTGCCGCCTCTATCCGAACGGCGGCGGTGTCTATGCCAGCGTGCGTCATCGCTCGGAAATCATCTCAATTGTCGGTGTTTTCCTTTTGATAGCTGATTACATCGTGACCGCTGCGCTAAGTGCACTGTCCGCTTTTTCGTATCTACAGGTGCCACACCCCGAATGGTTCGCTTGCGGCGCAATTCTACTGATCGGTGGAATGAATTACTTCGGGCCCAAGCACACTGGTGGAATGGCAGTGCTGATTTCCATCCCTGCCGCCATTGTCGTACTTCTTTTGGGAATGTTTGCGCTGCCTCATCTTGGAGAGGCTGTTGCAAATCTCCAGCCCCTCCATGACCACCCGCTGAAGAACTGGAACGCTTTTGTCGGGATCGTTCTTGCACTATCGGGCGTGGAGGCTATTGCCAACTCTACGGGAGTCATGAAACTCGATCCGGGAAGCACATTGGAAAAGCCCGTGGTATCAAAGACAGCGAACAAAGCGATCCTTGTGGTCATGCTTGAGGTCTGTCTCTTCACTGCCCTGCTTGGTCTGGCCATGGATGCCCTTCCCGGTCTGGTAATCCATCCTTCAACCGACGGTCCGGACGTTAATGCTCCGGGAGCAGAGAACGTGCGCGACTACATGCTCCGTTATATGGGACAGGTTTTTGTGGGCCATGCTTTCGGTCCTCTTGCGGGGCATGTGATGGCTTGGGCGGTCAGTATCGTCTTCGGTGTTCTTCTTCTATCGGCTGTTAACACTGCCATTGTTGATTTGAACGCAATCTCATTCCTGATGGCTCGTGACAAGGAGCTTCCTCCTATCTTTGCCAAGCTCAACCCTTTTGGTGTCCCAAACGCTGGAGTGATTGTCGCCACTATAATTCCCGCATCCCTGGTAGTTGCAGTCAGCGATGTGTCGGGTCTTGCCGATCTTTATGCGGTCGGTGTTGTCGGTGCGATCGCCACAAACCTGGGTGCCACCTGCACCGATTGGAAACTCCTCCTGAAACGCTACGAGCGAGTGATCATGTTCATCACGTTCGGCATCATGGCGGCGATCGAAATTTCACTGTTCGTTGAAAAACCGAATGCGCGTATTTTTGCCTTCACCATTCTTGCCATCGGCCTTGTCCTTCGTGGACTTGCCAGGGAGAGCTCCGACCGTAAGGCGGCTGCCGCTCAGGATGCCGCACTGGAAGCCGCTGTGCTTGCGGTTGAGAGAGCAGCCAGTGAAAAGCCTTCGACTGCTGCCAAGATCGTTGAGGAAATCCCCCCGACTCCTGTCCAAGCCGCAACACCGCCGGCCCGCAACTATTCCGGCCCCATTCTTGCCGCCGTGCGTGGCCAGGGGCGCACGCTTGATTTTGCTCTCAGGGAGGCGCAGGAGAATGGGCAACCGCTGTACATTCTTTTCGTCCGTGAGCAACCCGTCATTGCTCCCGGTGATCGGAAGAGAAAATGGACGGAAGATCGTCAGGCAAAAGAGATCTTCGAGTCCTTACGTGGGAAAGGCTTGGGCGAATGGATCATCCCTTGCTATGCCGTCAGCGATGCTCCCGCGCATACGATTGCCGATCTTGCCTCGACCATCGGAGCTGAGCGGGTGCTCCTGGGTGCACCGCAGAGAAATTCACTGCTTCATATGCTTCGCGGCAACATCATCCGTGAGGTTGCAGCTCTCCTTCCAGACGATATAACACTCCTTGTCTGCGTCTAAAGATAAGAAAGGATGAACGTCGAACGACTCAAATACATTATCTGGGCTGCTGATACGTCACGAGCCGTAAAGTTTTACACGACCGTTTTCGGCGGCAAGGTGATTAGGGAAAACCCCGCGGTGACCGATGTTGAGGTTGCTGGCGGGATTATTGGCATCCATGGGGGCGGCGAGGGGAAGCGCACCTGGACCGGCATGAGTTTCCAAGTTCCTGATGTGATCGTGGGTGCAGCAGAGATTGTCGCGGCGGGCGGCCAGTTGTTACGAGAGCCTCAACCCGAGAATGGCGAGCCGCCTCATCTGGCGATGTGCGTTGATACGGAGGGTAATGAGATCATGCTCTCTCGTAAGAGGAGCTAGCTCATATCTATCCGTTGGAATGCTTCCGGGGAGACTGACGTGCCTCCCGTGAATGGAAAATCGAGATCGATGATGATGTAGAACGTCATGCAAATGAGACCTGTCAGAAGAACTGTCAGCAGGACTTGAAGCCAGAAGTTTTGTGCTTCAAAGAGATAGGAGAGACCAATCGTTGCGGCAGCACCAACTAGAATTATTAACCATAGAAATGGAGGAAGGCTTGAGCAGGAATCGTCGATGCGGGAAGCCCTTAAGTTAGTCATTTTGGTGAGATACTGAATCGACGTATCCAAAAATACTTTTTCGTTCTCATTACCTGGTTTGATTCGCAGATACGCTTCTCCGATTTTTCGTTGTAACTGCGTGGTCTTCGGACTGGCCTCCCCTCTCTCCAATGACTTCCACTCATCATTCACGATGGAATCGCGATAGGCCCTGAGAACTTGCCGCAGTTCATCCTGTATGGGTTGGGAAAAAGCCGAGGTAACGAAATAGAGATCGCGTAAATAACGCGCCTCCTGAACCGCATTCGCGGAGGTGGTGGAAAAGGCTTCCCAAGTCGCCGTGAAGACAAAGGCTAGAAAAATTCCATACACTGTCCCCATTGTGGTGAAAAAAGGACCGGTTACATCGTGGCTACGGTTGAGAAAACGTAAGGAAAAAGTTTTCCTAAAGAGGTAGAGTCCCAAAACGGAAAGCAGCGATGGTGGAATGATACATACTGCCAGCAATTCAAACGGCGAAAGGTAAAAGCAGAGAGACTGTTCCAGGGACATGGCGGCTATTAGGGGAATCGGTACAGGAAGAATTGTTTGTGTACTACCACTAAAAGACAAGGTTGTAGAGAGAGGCTTGGGATTTACTGCTCTTGTTCCCGCGAGTAGCACCCATCAGAACTTCCGAGTCTTGCGTGCTGGTTCTAGGAGGCTTTTGAGCCAATACGGCTGTTGGATAGAAGCTTCCAAAAGAAACAGCCTTCATCATGGCCGTACTTCTGTTTGCGTTGATCACTCGAATATTGATCAACCCATGTCGAGCGAACGCGCTTTGATATTCTTCACTATTCTCGATATCGGCTATCAGGACCCAACCCGAAGGCTTCAAAACGCGGATAATCTCACTTAAGGCTAGGGATCGATCCTCGGCTTTGTCGAGGTTGTGAATGGCCCAATGAGAGACCACCGCATGAAACGATTCCTCTGAAAAAGGAATCTGGCGCATGTCTGCGGTGTGAATTTCAACTCGATCTTTAACCCCCTCGAGAGTTGCATTTTCCAAAGCAGCCGCAGCGTGGTTCTCGGATTGATCCTCTGCACGCCAAATATCGACTCCAACCGCTTTCCCATGAGGCAACCGCTTTGCTGCTTCGATAAGCAGAAGGCCTCTCCCGCAACCGACATCTAGAACCTGCTCCGATCCCGTCAGTGGGATCACTCCGAGAAATTGCTGGCGATCACGAAGCTTGGTCACCCTGCTGTAATGGACCATGAAGCACCCCATGCTGATGGTGTAGATAGCAATCACCATCAGAGGAACAGCGAGCACCTCAGCCCATCCTCTGTGAGAGTCAAAGACCAGAATCAGCCCCAGCGAAAGAGTAAGGGCTATGCCACCAATGCTGAAAAACGCTCGAACTAAGCCGGGCGCATCAATCCCATAATCGGGTCGTTGCATGGCCATTTTTGGCGTTTTAGAATGGTCCTTACGCCTTCGTATAGAGCTCTGCGCCCTGTTCGGAAAACTCCTTCGACTTCTCCTCCATGCCCTTTTTGAGGGCTTCTTCCTCAGAGAGGTTTTGAGCAGCGGCGTATTTGCGGACGTCCTCGGAAATCTTCATGGAGCAAAAGTGAGGACCGCACATGGAGCAGAAGTGAGCTGATTTCGCTCCCTCTTGAGGGAGGGTCTCGTCGTGAAACTCACGTGCGGTGACGGGGTCGAGGCCGAGGTTGAACTGATCCTCCCAGCGGAACTCGAAGCGGGCCTTGGAGAGGGCGTTGTCGCGGTACTGTGCGCCGGGGTGTCCCTTAGCGAGGTCGGCGGCATGGGCGGCGATCTTGTAGGTGATGACGCCATCCTTCACATCCTTCTTGTTCGGCAGGCCAAGGTGCTCCTTCGGCGTGACGTAGCAGAGCATGGCACAGCCATACCAACCGATCATGGCGGCTCCGATTCCACTCGTAATGTGGTCGTAGCCGGGAGCGATGTCGGTGGTGAGGGGGCCAAGCGTGTAGAAAGGGGCCTCGTGGCACCACTCGAGTTGCTTGGCCATGTTCTCCTCGATCATGTGCATCGGGACGTGGCCGGGACCTTCGTTCATGACTTGGACACCCTTGGCCCAGGCGCGTTCGGTGAGTTCGCCCTGCACCTTGAGTTCACCAAACTGGGCCTCGTCGTTGGCATCGGCCACCGATCCCGGACGGAGGCCGTCGCCGATCGAGAAGCTGACATCGTAGGCGGCCATGATGTCGCAGATGTCGTCCCAGTGAGTGTAGAGGAAGTTCTCCTGGTGATGGGCGAGGCACCACTTCGCCATGATCGAGCCGCCGCGGCTGACGATACCGGTCATGCGCTTGGCTGTGAGTGGAACGAAGCGGAGGAGGACGCCGGCGTGGATTGTGAAGTAGTCGACACCCTGCTCGGCCTGCTCGATGAGGGTATCGCGGAAGATCTCCCAGGTGAGGTCCTCGGCCTTCCCGTTCACCTTCTCAAGTGCCTGATAGATCGGGACTGTTCCGATGGGGACGGGGCTGTTCCGCAGGATCCACTCGCGGGTGGCATGGATGTTCTTGCCGGTGGAGAGATCCATCACGGTGTCGGCTCCCCACTTGGTCGCCCAACGCATCTTCTCGACCTCTTCCTCGATAGAGGAGGCGACGGCGCTGTTGCCGATATTGGCGTTGATCTTCACCAGGAAGTTGCGGCCTATGATCATGGGCTCGAGCTCCGGGTGGTTGATATTCGCGGGAATGATCGCTCGTCCCGCGGCGACTTCTGAGCGGACGAACTCTGGGGTGATCTGTTCGGGAATCCGCTGGGGAAAGCGGCCGAAGATCGATGGGGTGTAGGGACTTCCGGGGCGCTGGCCGGAACCCGCGTGCTGCTTGTCGAGTTCGTTGCGCACGATGTCCGTGTCGAGTTCGGCAAGCTTGGTCTGCTGCGCCCGACCCATGTTCTCGCGGATGGCAATGAACTCCATCTCCGGGGTGATGATTCCCTGACGCGCGTACCAGAGCTGGGTCACGGGATGACCTGCGGAGGCACGAAGAGGCTTGCGCTTATTTCCCTTGAGCCCCGGAAATTCAATCAGGCGATTCCGCTCGGAGGTGCTGGCATACTCGGCATGCTTGCCTGAGAGGTAGCCATTGTCCATAGGCTGAACCTCACGCCCCTCGTAGGAAGCAACATCACCACGCTTCTCGATCCAGAATGAGCGTAGGGCAGGGAGCCCCTCGGAGGAGTCACCCTCGAAGTCGGGATCTCCCCAGGGGCCGCTGCAGTCGTAGACGCGGATAGGAGCATTCGGTTCCAGTTCCCCAGAGAAGTTCTTGGTTGGGGAGAGCTCGATTTCCCGCATTGGAACGCGCACTTCAGGATGGATGGTTCCCTCCACGTAGACTCGGGCGCTGGCGGGAAGGGCTTCGGTACTCTGAGGTTCAATGGCGGCTTTGGTAGAGATCATGAAATTCTGGGTTTAGGCTAAAGGTTATTAGACGGCTATGGTGGAATGAGTGGAGAGGAATGAGGGAATACAATAAAAGAGCCACGCGTGGGAGCACGGCGCGGCCTGAGTCTTCTCCCTATGCGGCATTACCCGCATCAGGTTCAAAGGGTCGTTCGGTTTGTCCCGAACCTCTCAGCCAGCCGGCTCCCCTGCATGTGCTGTAAGAATAGTCGGCTTGGTGGAGGGGTCAACAGCTCATCTGGAGATTGGGGGCGGCATCCATGAGGTATAACAGGCTTTGGCATCGACTTTCATAGAGTCGGGCGGTATCACCCACACTGTAAGCCCGCTCCTGGAGAGCGAGCGATAAAGACCCCAATAACAAAAGAGAGCCCATGATCAATTTTCTCAATCGAATGGAAAAACTGCTCTTCGGATGCCGTTGGATTCTGGCGCCGATGTATTATTGCCTCATCGCTGCGCTCTTGGTCATCCTCTGCAAGTTTGCACAGGAGTTCTGGCACATCGTGAGTACGTGCCTGACGACCGATTCCCACAGCATCGTTATTTCCGTCCTGCAACTCGTGGACGTGGTTCTGGTGGGAAACCTGATCGTCATGATCATCTTCAGCGGTTACGAGAACTTCGTCTCCAAGATTGATATCGCGGAGCACCACGTCGACCGTCCGCCTTGGATGGGTAAAATCGACTATGGTGGACTCAAACAGAAGATTATCGGCTCCATCGTTGCGATCTCCTCGATCGAGTTACTGAAACTCTTTATCGAGCTTGGGGAGATGCATGCCACCAGCAGTGACACAGAAATTCATTTTTTCCAGTGGAAGTTGATCTGCATGGGTGGTCTCCACGGCGTCTTTGTGGTTTCCGGTCTGATCTTTGCCTTCACGGAGAAAGAGTCGGAAAGGACGGAGCATTCCGGACACTAAAGCCCCTCTTTTTCAGGATAATACACAGCCATGGGTAGATCCTGCTGGCGTGCAGGGGAGATCCACTTAAGCAAGGCATTACCCTTGCTCCACCTTATGGAATGATCCCGAGCCATTAGAGCGTTGCTATGGCTGGGACGTTGCGAGTTAATTCCAATCACGGCATGAAATTCACTCTCTTCTCCGATTTTTTCACGGCATGGAGGAGTTGTATTCGCGAAGGATTTTCTGCAAACCGATTGTTTCGTGACAGTGTAGCGGGAGTCGTTGTTGGGGCTATCTCACTGCCTCTCTCCATGGCGTTTGCCATCTCATCGGGAATGTCTCCTCAGTCAGGTCTCTATACGGCTATTATCGGCGGTCTTGTTGCCGGGATTTTCGGCGGATCGAAATACCAAGTTTCAGGACCGACTGCCGCTTTCATCGTCATTCTTATTCCGATTGTTAAAGATTTCGGCCCTTCTGGCCTTTTGATCACAACTGCCTTTGCGGGTGTCATCCTCCTTATTCTCGGCCTGCTGAAAATGGGTAAGATGATCGATTTCATCTCTTTTCCAGTCATTGCTGGATTTACGTTAGGCATCGCGATTTGCGTCATGATTCTTCAGATGCGAAGTTTTTTCGGTATCGAGGCACCCCCGAGCGATTCCATCGTCAACGAATTCACAACGGTCTGTTCACATTGGAAAACATTTAACCAAGCGGATCTGATCCTTGGGATTTTCACCCTCATTGCTCTTTTTTTCTGGTCCTACTTTTTAAAAAATATCCCTGCGGCGCTTGTCGTGCTGCCCTTGTCATGCGTCCTTGGAGTGTTTCTTCCAAAGTTCGATCCGGCACTTCACTTCGATACCGTACAAAACCATTTTTCCATTATGGTTGACGGCAAGATTTTTCATGGGATCCCTCCCATCCCCCCGCAGTTCGATTTCCCATGGACTCTTCCTGGGGGAATGCGGCTCTTAGATTCCTTTTCGGGAATGATGAGTTTGATCAAGGGAGCTTTTACTATCGCCGTACTGTGCGCCATCGAGACACTGGTCACTGCAGTCTGTGGCGACAGGCTCACTTCCACGCGGCATAATCCAAATGGTGAGCTCATAGGTCATGGCCTGGCGAATATTGTCTCACCCTTTTTCGGTGGGTTTAGCGTCTCGGGGGCGATCCCCAGAACTGCTGCGAATATACAGGCTGGTGCCACGAGTCCTTGGTCTTCAGTCATTCACTCGGCGTTTTTACTGGCGTCCATCCTGCTTCTCTCACGCTATCTCGGATATCTCCCTCTATCTGCCATGGCGGCACTACTGATTTATGTCGCTTACTTTATGAGCGATCTCCGAGGGTGCGTTGATATCATCCGCACGGCCGAGAGGGAGGAGTGGTTGACCCTCATTCTTTGCGCGGTATTGACAGTCATTTTTGATATGGTGACGGCCATCGCCGTAGGAGTCATTCTGACATCAGTTCTGTTCATGTACCGTGTGTCAGTAATTTCCATGACCAAAGAGGGTGTCGAGGAGTGCATCAAGGATCAGGAAGCTGAAAAGGAGCTGCCTCCGGTGAGGGTTCCTCCGGGCATTCTCTTTTTCAAGGTTGAGGGAGCACTCTTTTTCGGATCGGCAAACCGTCTGACTTCTGAAATCAAATCCCAAGAGGGCGCTAAGTTTGCCGTGATCGATCTTTCCAGCGTGCCGCTGATTGATTCCACTGGGATTTCCCAACTGTTGACTACTCTGAAGCAATTGCGCGCAGATGGACTGGTTGTTTCTCTAACAGGTCTCAGACCGATACTTAAATCGGCAATCAGGTCTTCCAATTTAGCAGTAGAATTTCCGGAAATTCGGATTTTTAGAACCAATACGGAAGCCTTTCGGGTTCTTCTCACTCCGGTCAGCAAGATTCTTCCGATTGGTCACATCTGATGTGATTCCATTAAAGGGGAGCCAGACTTTAAAAGACTTATCCAATGCTCCCTATTTCAGGTGGTTATGAGAGCGATTTAAAGATTACTGCGTCCCTTGACGGGGGCAGATAACTTCATAAATTAAACGTAGTGCATCACCCTGTTTCATTATCTTTTTTTGAGGACTTGATGGCTGCTGGTTTTACACCGGCAGTTTTAAGGCTTATCGGGCGTGCAACTACCCTGCTCGTCACAGCTTTGATTTGCATGCCGAGCGGTCGTGCCAATCCTTCGGGAGGAACTGTTCGGCATGGATCTGCAACGATTGTTCAAAACGGTAATCAACTCACCATCAATCAGGTTTCGGGCTTGGCGATCCTGGATTGGAATTCCTTTTCCATCGCGCATGGAGAAACGACGAAGTTCAATCAACCGGGTTCCACCAGCATCGCTCTCAACAGGGTCAATGGCGGCACCCAGAGTCTTATCAATGGCACTTTGGAGGCCAACGGGGGGGTGATCTTGATAAATCCCGCCGGAATCATGGTTGGTAGTTCAGGTGTTGTGAACGTGAACTCCTTTATCGCATCGACGCGCGATGTAACTGACAACGACTTCCTTTCGGGAAAATCAATGAAGTTTCAGGGAAACAGTGAGGCCTCCATTCAGAACCTGGGAACCATTCATGCCGAGTCGGGCGACATCTACCTGATTGCACATTCAATCATAAATTCAGGAACTCTCTCGGCCAAGAAGGGCACTGTTGGACTGGCTGCGGCCAACGAGGTTTTACTTCAGCCCGCAGGTGATGAGAAGTTATCGATCCTCTCACAGGAGGCCTCCGGTGGAAAAATCGTGAACAGCGGAACCATCCATGCTGTCGCCGCGGAGATCAAGGCTGCTGGAAATCCCTACGCCGTGGCGATCAATCTAGACGGTATTATCGAGACCCATGCCCATCCGACATCGGGTGCATCGCCCAAGGTCACCATCCGGGCCACCCAAGGTGATATCGCGGTAGGCGGCGGGGCAAAAATCACAGCAAATGGAGAATCAGCCGCTGGGAAAGTTATCATCCAGACTGTCGGTAGTCTCGAGATCGGGGGAACAATCCTAGCCACTTCATCCGCCGCAACCGGTGGGACAATCAACCTGCTTGGTAAAAACATTCACCTCGACTCAACCACCGTGGTGGATGCCTCCGGCTTCTTGGGAGGCGGCAAGATCTTTGTGGGTGGTGATTATCAGGGGGGTAAGAATGCAACCGTTCACTATTCGGATAAAGCACTGCCAACAGCCCAGACACTTCAGGTCGATCAGGGATCCAAGCTTTCCGCTGATGCCACGGGCAAGGGGAACGGAGGCGTGATCATCCAGTGGTCTGACGGCACGACTGTTTCCAGCGGGTCGGTTTCCGTTCAGGGTGGATCACTTGGTGGTAACGGCGGCTTCGCTGAAATCTCCGGCAAACAAAACCTCGGCTTTAATGGATCCGTGAATCTATCAGCGCCCAAAGGAACCGCAGGCCAGGTTCTCTTTGATCCGACGTGGCTCCAGATTACGGACGGTCCAGATTCCATCGATTGGTCCTCACTTCTTCCTACAATGAGCAGTGCGTCATCATTTTCATCGGGGGAAAACATGAACGTTGCAAATATTCAGAATATTACCGGCGGAACCATCACACTTGAGGCAAACTTTATTAGTTTGGAAGATTGTAACGGCAACAACCGCGCTACTATTACGTTGAGCCCCAATGTTAATTTGATCTTGATTGCTAAGCCTGACGGGTCAACTCCAGGTTATATATACATGCCTGGCACTGCGGATGGGCCTTCTTACTCGAGAAGTTCGATTACTGCATCCGGAACCGGCTTTGTCACTCTTGATGCCAGTGATAACAGCACCTTGAATATGCACGGTCTTATCACGACCGCATCCGGTCCGATCACCCTGCTGTCCCAAGGGAATATTGATCTGTCGGGGGGAACTCTCACCAGCGCTTCGGGATCTATCAATGTGCAGTCCTCGGCTGGTAGCATCACTGGGAACAATACAGCAATCTCCACATCTGGAGCTGGGGGCATTTCATTGAATGCAGTCACGGGAATGTCCCTCACGGCGACCACCATGCAAAGCACTTCCGGCAATGTTCAGCTGACCTCCTCTGGTGCCTTGGATCTCTACTCCCTGGCGACTCCAGGAAATCTACCCACCTCTGCTCAAGGCAGTCTGATCAATTCAGTTTCCGGAAGCATTTCATTGAATGCTTCGGGAGATATCTACATGGGTGGTTCTTCACTTAGTTCTCAGACAGGCAATATCTCACTTGCTTCAAGCGCAGGTAAAATATCATTGGTGTCGGATTATTATTTTCCGGATGGAATCACCCCATCGCTAATCCCCTCCACGATAGTTGCAAATGGAGGAAATATAAGTTTAAGCGGATCTGCTGGAATTGCACTCAAAGGAGCTCTCATCGAAAATACTTCAGGAGGTATTACCCTTGTTAGTTCTGCTCCAAGCAGCGTGATAGACATTGGCAGCAGGCAATATGCCGCAACAGCAACTGATTTTCAGGCCAATATCACGGACACAGCCACTGCGGGAAGCGCCATCTCCTCAGGTAGCGGTTCTACTATCGTTTCGGGATGGGGCCTCAATTTGGAAAATAACTCCTCAATCATAACGTCTGGTAGTGGATTGGTTCAGATGTATGCCGCGCAGGATCTTAATCTTGGTGGGAGTATCCAGACGGATAATGGATATATCCAACTTCGTGCCCAGAACGGCAATGTCAACTTCACGCCAGGATCCTCGATTCAGCAGACTTACGGCTACATCGATATCTGGAGCGATTACGGATCCATCCTTGGATCCACTCATATTAGCTCGGTCCAAAGTGGGATCAATATCAACGCCTACGGCTACACCTACACGCCCGGAAGTACCCTTGGCACAATTGATCTGTCGGGAGAGATAAAAACCGGTGCAAATGGTGTAGTGGGTGGGGGAGGGATAGTTGTCAATGCCCGCAACACCCTGACTTTTAACGGTATTCTCAAGACGGCTTATGGTGATATCAACCTCGGCGCAGGTAATTCCATGACACTTGGCGACTCGATCAGCAGCACATCGGTTTCAACCGCCAACAACTCGATTAATCTTTCGTCCCCGATGATACAACTCAACGGGACAGCGCTTTCCGCCCCCAACGGAAGTATTTCCATCAACAATGGCAACCAAATGATCCTGACTGGGGACACGCTAGCGTCGATCACCTCCTCCTCTGGGAATATTTTCAACAACCTCAGAGCCTCTCAGATCAATCTCTACGCTAATTCGATTTTCTTGTCGGATCCCAATGGTGACCATCCGTCATCTATCTCTCTTCAAGCCTACGAGAGTCTCTTTGTAGCTGGCACTTCAATTACGCTTCCTTTCGGAAGTTCGATTCAATCCGGCAACGGATGGGTTCAGATGTATGCCAATCAGGATCTTAATCTTGGTGGAAGTATCCAGACTGATAATGGTTATATCCAACTTCATGCTCGGAACGGCAACATTAACTTCACGCCGGGATCGTCGATTCAGCAGGGTTATGGCTACATGGATATCTGGACTGATTATGGGTCTATCCTCGGATCCTCTCATATTAACTCGGTCTCGAGCGGTATTAATATCAACGCCTACGGCTACAGCTATACGCCCGGAACAACCCTTGGCACAATTGATCTGACGGGAGAGATAAAAACTGGTCTCAACGGCGTCAGCTCTGGTGGCAGCATCCACCTGAATGCCCGCAATACACTGACCTTTAACGGCCTGCTTAACTCTGTCGGGGGTGACATCAATCTCAACGGCAACCAAGGAATCACTCTCGGTAGCACGGATCAGAGCACATCGGTTTCCACCGCCAACAACTCGATTAATCTTTCGTCCCCGATGATTCAGCTTAATGGGACAACGCTCTCCTCCCCCAGCGGAAGTATCAGCATCAACAATGGCAATCAACTGATTCTCACGGGAGACACGCTTGCGACGATCACCTCCTCCTCGGGGAACATTTTCAACAACCTCAGCGCTTCACAGATCAGTTTCTACGCTAATTCGGTTTCCTTGTCGGATCCCAACGGACACAACCCGACGGCCGTCACGTTGCCCTCCAACGAGTCGATATTTTTTCAGGCTAACAATGGTAATCTGCTGATGCCCGCGGGGAGTTCTATCACGACCTCCGGCAATGGATCGGTGCAATTGTATGCCGCGCAAGATTTGGATCTGGCCGGTTCGATCCAGACGGATCAGGGATACATTGGGCTACATACATGGGTAGGTAACATTAACTTCACGGCTGGATCAGCTATTCAGCAGAACAACGGAGCCATCCAAATTTGGGCCGACAATGGATCTATTACAGGCACGACAAGCATCCACACTGACTCGGGATCGTTACAACTGTGGGCAAATAATTCCATCAATGGCCTAGTCGACCTCTCGGGTTCCATCTCTGCTGGTAATTCCATCAGCCTTTCCGCCGGCAATAACCTCTCCTTCAACGGTGCCCTAAGCTCCAGTAGCTCCATCAACCTTTCTTCTGGCAACAATCTCTCCTTTAACGGCGCTATCACTTCAGTTGGTAATTCAATCAGTCTTTCCGGTGGCAATGGCATGACACTTGGCGACTCGATCAGCAGCACATCGGTTTCCACCGCCAACAACTCGATTAATCTTTCGTCCCCGATGATTCAGCTTAATGGGACAGGGCTTTCCGCCCCCAACGGAAGCATCAGCATCAACAATGGCAATCAACTGATTCTCACGGGAGACACGCTAGCGACGATCACCTCCTCCTCGGGGAACATTTTCAACAACCTCAGCGCCTCACAGATCAGTTTCTACGCTAATTCGGTTTCCTTGTCGGATCCCAACGGACACAACCCGACGGCCATCACGCTACCCCCCAACGAGTCGATATTTTTTCAGGCTAACAATGGGAATCTGCTGATGCCTTTCGGCAGTTCAATCACGGCATCTGGCAACGGGCAGGTGAGGCTATATGCCTCTCAGAACCTCACGCTTGGAGGAACGATCCTGACTGATCAAGGGTACATTGGATTGTATTCATGGGGAGGGATCATCAACTTCACGGCAGGATCTTCCGTTCAGCAGAACAACGCCCAAATCCAAATCTGGTCCGACAATGGATCTATTACCGGCACGACAAGCATCCACACTGACTCGGGATCGTTACAACTGTGGGCAAATAATTCCATCAATGGCCTAGTCGACCTCTCGGGTTCCATCTCTGCGGGTAATTCCATCAGCCTTTCCGCGGGTAATAATCTCTCCTTCAACGGCACCGTCAACTCCAGCGGGAATAATATTAGCTTTTACTCCCCCACGTCGATCACGCTGGGGAACCTTGATGCAGTCACGAGCATTTCTACACCTAACAATCTGCAACTCAATGCACCTGCCCTTGCATTTATTAATAGTCCCGAACTGACTGTTGGATCTCTTTCCGGGGCTTTTGGATCCATCAATTCTTCCTCTGTACGGTTTGTTTCATCCACCGCCTTTACGAAGAGTTATGATGGAACTCCCAATATTCTGCTCTCGCCTGGAGATTTTGCAGTCAACTCTTTGAACAACGGTTACACAGCCGATATTCTGTCGGTGAATGGTAGCTACAACAGCCCAGATGTTGATTCTGCGAGTTCAATAAATATCCATTCCGTGCTGTTGCAGCTCAATGGGCAAATCTCCATCAATGGTTCCTTTGGACTAGGCATCAATAATCTCTCCGTTGCAGGAACGATTACGCCTGCATATCTAATTCCTTACCTGAGCGGTAGCCCAACAACAGTTCATAAAGTTTATGACGGAACGACGACAGCCAATGTGTTCGAATCGTTAATTGGACTAAGCGGGACATTTTTTAATAATGACGTAGTAGGCATTCAATCCGGATATGCAGCATCCTATGCCACGCCAAATGTGGGTAGTGGCATGAATGTAACGGTGAGTGGCCTCGCGCTGAATAACCCGAATTACAAGCTTGTGGATGGGGGCGGCAATCTAACCACGAGCATCAGCGGCAACATTGGCACGATCACGCCTGCGACAGTGACTGCGAGTCTGATCGGGACGACGACGAAGACGTACGATACGACGACGATGGCGAGCTTATCCTCCGGGAACTACCAACTCAGCGGGGTTCTTGGGAATGACGTGGTGACATTGAACAACCCTGGAACAGGGAGCTATGCGAGTGCGAATGTTGGGAATGGAATTACAGTGAGCGTG